>Ga0066609_10001144_pt1 | contig 15992 bp, 12 predicted proteins | sample SaaInlV_DNA_150m_FD_60378 | JGI IMG/M metagenome (GOLD analysis project Ga0066609, IMG submission 60378) | Marine microbial communities from expanding oxygen minimum zones in the Saanich Inlet - SI075_LV_DNA_150m | ecosystem: Environmental > Aquatic > Marine > Unclassified | place: British...
TTTAGATCAGGCTGGAGTCTTAGCTCATAGCGCCGAAGACTGTGCTATGTTACTCGAACATATGTCCGGTTTTGACGAAAAAGATTCAACTAGTTTTAACACGCCAGTACCGAAGTATAGTGAAAAGATTCATGACAGCATTAAAGGTCTGACGATCGGTCTACCAAAAGAATTTTTCAATGATGATTTGCCAGAAGAAAACGCCGCACTAATCGAAGAAAATGTAAAAGTCCTCGAAGATATGGGAGCAAAGATCAAAAGAATTAGCCTCCCTAATATGCATATGTCGATTCCTGTATATTATATTATTGCCCCGGCTGAGTGCTCTTCAAACCTTGCTAGATACGATGGTATTAAATTTGGATATCGACACCCAGATATTAAAGACCTTCAAGAGCTATATATAAAAACTAGAACTGAAGGATTTGGTGAAGAAGTCAAAAAAAGAATTATGATTGGAACTTATGTACTATCTGCTGGGTATTATGATGCATATTATCTCAAAGCCCAAAAAGTTCGTCGAATAATTACTGATGACTTCAAGAAAGCTTTTACTGAAGTAGATCTTATCATCGGACCTACAACACCAGAACCAGCATTTAAAATTGGTGATAAAACTGATGATCCTGTTAGCATGTACTTAAATGATATGTATACCAGTAGTGCTAATCTTGCAGGTCTTCCAGGCATCTCAGTACCATGTGGACTTATTAATAAATTGCCAATGGGATTACATATCATTGGCAAGAACTTTGAGGAAGCAAAAGTATTACAAGCTGCACATCAATATCAGCTAGCCACATCCTGGCATAACCAATGTCCAGAGCTTATTTAGTAGAGGTAAAATCATGAAATGGGAAACAGTTATTGGTCTTGAAGTTCATGTCCAATTGAAAACAGAATCAAAAATATTTTCACGCGCCTCAACAGCTTATGGTGCAGAGCCTAATACACAAGCCTGTATTATAGATTTAGGCTTCCCAGGAGTACTACCAGTATTAAATAAAGAAGTGGTAAATATGGCCATTAAATTTGGGTTATCCGTAGGTGCAGATATTGCCCCTAAATCGGTATTTGCAAGGAAAAATTATTTCTACCCTGACTTACCAAAAGGATACCAAATATCACAATTTGAACTACCTGTCGTTATCCATGGCCATTTAGATATTACTATAGGTGATGTAGACAAAAGAATAAATCTCACTAGAGCACACCTTGAAGAAGATGCTGGAAAATCTATGCATGAGGATTTTCAAGGTTTATCCGGTATTGATTTAAATAGAGCTGGTACACCATTGCTTGAAATTGTTTCAGAGCCAGAGATGCGCTCATCAAGCGAAGCAGTTGCTTACCTGAAAACTCTACACTCACTAGTGAAATACCTAGATATTTGTGATGGTAATATGCAAGAAGGCTCCTTTAGATGTGATGCAAACGTTTCAGTTCGCCCACAAGGACAAGAGGAACTAGGTACTAGAGCTGAAATAAAAAATGTTAACTCATTTAAATTTGTTGAAAAGGCTATCGACTTCGAAGTAAAACGACAAATTTCAGTTATCGAATCTGGAGGCAAAATAGTTCAAGAAACTCGACTATATGACTCAGTAAAAAATGAAACTCGCTCGATGAGAGCAAAAGAAGAAGCCAATGATTATCGATATTTCCCTGATCCAGATTTACTTCCACTAGAAATTACCGAAGCTATGATAAATACTATTAAGAAATCTATGCCTGAACTACCAACCCAAAAAACCAATAGATTTATCAAAGACTATAATTTAAGTAAATACGATGCTGAAGTTCTCACTAGCTCCAAAGAGTTAGCTAATTATTATGAGGATGTTGTGAAAAATGCTAATCATGAAGCAAAATTATCTGCTAATTGGGTAACTGGCGAATTACTTGCAAGCATAAATAAAGAAAATCTTTCTGTTACTGAAAGTCCAATTCCTGCTCAACAACTTGGCAAACTTGTCGCTAGAATAGCTGATAAAACAATTTCAGGTAAAATTGCAAAAACTATCTTCGAAGATATTTGGAGAAAGCCTTGCGATGTTGATAAGGTTATTGAAGATAAAGGCTTAAAACAAGTAACTGATACTGGTGCTATTGAAAAAATTATTGATGACGTGATCAGCAACAATCCAGGACAACTTGCTGATTATCAATCAGGAAAAGATAAGCTCTTTGGGTTCTTTGTTGGCCAAGTTATGAAAGTTAGTAAAGGTAAGGCAAATCCTGCCCAAGTTAATGAACTATTGAAAAGTAAGCTTAACAAATAATATGATAGTACTTTCCTTTGTTGTTTAATTAAAATTATTGATTAAACAATAAAGGAATAGTATGACCATTCGATAATTTCTTCATAGCAGCTATGATCCTATAAGTATCAAATACTATCTAATACTTACTAAATTTGGTTTTATCACACAATACGTGCTTATCCTCCATTCCCCATTGAATGTTTAGTAGACCTAACCAATATAGTTCTAAGCCTCTTAATGCAGCTAGTGTATACTTTTTCTGAATTATTTGTTTCTTGTTCCCTTAGAGACTTAGCAAAAGGCTTACCGGCTTTAATAGTATAATCTTGCTCTTTTAGTTTTTCACAAACCTTAGTAATGAACTCAACATGAGCAGGGCTTTTAATATCAAAATAAGTATCTTTCAAAGATTTTAAATTAAACTCTTTGTCTGGTCATTTCTCTACAATTATTGCTACTGTTGCTGCTATTTTATCTTCAATCTTATCATCAGTTCTTTTGGGAAATTCACTTATCATACTATCTGTAACAGGATTAGCTTATGACTCATGGAATGTCATTTCATTTCGCTCACACAATACTTTTTCAGCAATACCTGGTGTTGCACCATCGCCTAGTAATTATAAGATCATCTGATCGCGCCGCAGATACAGCTCTAATACCAGGTACAATATCACTTCAGATCTCATAGTCAAATCTACTGCTACTGCTGCTGCTGCTGCTGTAGCTGTAGCTGTAGCTGTAGCTGTAGCTGAGTTAGTGTGACTGGAACTAATTGATTTAGCTTTTTCTGCTGGAGCAGAGCTTGATTTGCCTTCATGCTTTATTATTTTTTTTGGCCTTTCTAATTTTCCTGGACTGATCAAGTTAGCTCGACTTAATATGTTATTAAATAATTCATCAACCTCTTTTCTTCTTTCTAGACTTTGTCTATCTAAATATTTATCAACCACTTTTTGCTGTACTGCAGAAAAATGTGGTATTGCATCATGCTCACCATCATATATTTTTTTCATTTCAAATCTGGAAACATGCCTTTAATTTCTTTCATTTTTGATTTTAGTCTATTGTTATTCTCTGTTTCCACTATATCAACATCATCAACTCCCTCTTTACTAAGTCTCACAATAACTTTACTAACTGATAGCTTGCTCTTCCCACTAAATAAACTAACTAATGGACTGATCATTGTTCTTTGAATTACCCAAGGTACTACGGCTATTATTGTAACTATACCAGCGGCAATATAACTAAGAACTTTAAGTGCTCTCCACCCATGTCCTTTCCCTGCTTTTGAATTAACAAATTTAATCCAACTGGCAGCTCTCTTCATATTATAATCAGGATTAACTAGTGCACGGACACTAACTCCAAAAGCAATAGGCAATGCTAACGCTACTAAAATTGCAACAGATTTTTTCTTTATTCCTGGTGCTTGCTTTTTATCCATAAGATTATGCATTTGCTTACCAACATAGTCATCAAGCATTTTAAATGGATTATTATTAGAGTTTGATACTCTCTCAACAAATGAAACTGAATCTTTATTTACTATATGAGACTGAAGTTCACGAGCCCCACTGTGAACTATTTGAGGATTACTTATTGCTCCAAGTGCTCTTTGTCGCATCAATGTCTTTAAACGCTCTGGAGCACCAGCTTCTAATATAGAACCTGTAGTTACTGAACAATTATTTACTGCTAAATCAAATTCACCATCGCTAGCAAGGACATGCATTCCTCTTAACATGGCCTCTATGTCCATTCCCTCTTTATCTGCTGTTGCAAATGGTAAGGCAACGACATTGCTTGGAGCAAGTCCACTAGTAATATACTCACTAGCTACAACTTTTTTGGATTTATCCATTACGCGCAACTCTGCATGCAAGTCATGCTCTTGTCTCTTCAATGTTGCAATATCTACCTCTATGTTTTCTTCAAGTTCAGATAGAGCACTCTCATAATTTATTTTCAGTGAATCAAGACCTGACGTAATGACCGCTCGTTTAGAGTTAACTTGAGCTAAAATTTCTCCAAGTTGTTCTGCTGTTATTTCTTGTATGTCACCGCGAGTTTTATGTGTGGTAACATGTTTATTCCAATCTGGTAAAACATGTTTCAAAGTGTCAGATAGTTCTGTGTATTCAGGATTTTGTCTCTCAACCATTTGAGGCAATCCTCGTTTTTTTATTTTTACTACCCTTAGCTTGTAAAGTATTAATAGGTAATATTTTATATTCAATTCTTTTATCACCTCGTCCCTTCACTATATTTTCTAATTTCCCTGAACTTTCCTCTAAAATATTTTCAAGCATTAATATAGCTTTATCCAGTTTTTTGGTATCACTAGCCTCTCTATATTTCACTTTATGATATACATGCATAGGAACATCATCATGGATGTGCACTAATGCATCTTCTATAGAATTGACTCTATCTATCATCTTTCCTTTAATTATATCTAGATCTCCACCTACAATTTTGTCACCAGGAGCCAACATGAGCCGTGCCGACTTAGGAATATGGGGTTATACAATTTTAATGTGAGATTTTGATAGTGAAACATCTCCATCTGCATTTAAAATAGATATTATTTTTCGAATGTCATTTAACTCTTCATATAAAGCACATTCGTTACGTACAACCTGCCTGGAAAAATCAATGGTCTTTTGCTTCATTTTGTTTATTTGTCGCTTTATCTTTTTTTTATTTTCTATGTTACTTAGTATGTTTGCATCATTCATTCCTGCTTCTGTATTAACTTTATTTCTTAAAATATTGACACCTGCTGCTTTCAAATTAAGACTGTTACTTAATTCTTCACGCCACCCACCAACATCACTAGGAAATAATCTATCTAAATATGAAATTTCATCTGGTAAAACTTTCAAATCATCAGCTGATGGCTCTACTTCAATAATATGCAATATTTTTCCTTTTAATATGTCAAATTTTTCTGAAGTAATTTCTCCGCCATCTGCACTAGTACCCTCATAATCCCAACCATCATCAATTTCATCTAAAATGTCACAAAACGCCTTAACTTCTTTTTGATTGTATTTCATTCGAATTGGTGGCTCTCTATCAGCAAACACGGATAAAATATCAAGAGCATCCTGAGCTTTATCTTTTTCAGCAACACTATATGCATTATGCTTTACTATAATTTCTTTCAGGGAAGAAAGTGATTCACTCATCTCAGCAAGGCTTGATATTTGCTCTTCTAAATTCAGACTTTTTTGAACAATACCTTCTAACTGCCAACTCCCTGAAAGCTCAACAGGTATGTGTATTACCTCCTCCTCCTCCTCCTCTTCGTCCTCATCAGAATCGATACTAACTCCTTTAGCTTTTTGTATTTTCCGGATGATATTATTTTTTGTTTTCTGTCTGGTTTGCAAGTAATCTATTTGTGCTTTTTTATAATCATAAGCAGAGACTTGTTCTTTTAACCCTTCTATTTGCATATTTAAATTTTCAAGATTTCCAACAATTTCACTCTTAATATCCAACATTGCTCTATCTGGCCACTCGCTCCCTAGCAGGTCAGCTATCTGTCCATTCAACAGCTCTATATCTTCTTCTGTTAGAAGATTTTCTTTTAGCCTAGTAATATTGTTCACTTGTTCTTTAAGATTAAAATATTTCGAGGCCAATTTTAGCATTTTTTTCTTTTCTTCAATTTGTGCTTGCTCTATTTCCTCCAAGGCCTGAACTTGACTGGTTAGCTTCTCATTAACTTTGCTACTAACCTTGGTAGCTTTACTTTTTAATAGCAAACATTCAGCTTCTGTTATCTGATCTTGATTCTTTACATGTTCTCTCCAGTTGAAATCACTACTAATTAAAAATCTATTAAGTAACATTTTCTCTGTTTCGCCTATTTTTGCCTTTCGTAGATTTGGACTAAGTTCAATAACGAGTTTAATCTCTTCCAATAGCAAATCCATTTCTTCTTGAGTAACTGCCTCCATATTTTCAATATTATCTTCCCATCCAGGTAAGAGAGTACCTAGTTTATCTTTAATAATATCAACAAAATCTATGCCATCATCATTTTTTTTTGTTAAGTCATATGAAGGTGTACTTGGTGTACTTAAGACATTTAACAACTCTTCAGCCTCTATACAGTTATTTTTTTCTGTATCAGATAGATATCCATGCCCATGTAATTTGGCAAACAATACATCTAACGATGCTTGCTGTGCTCTAAAAAGACCTTTACTGCTTTCCACTTGAAATTTATGCATATCTTCATCAGATAAATTCATCTGATGTATTATTGCCTGAGGAGCTAGTGTTACCACTCTGCCACCCATTTTCCCCCTCTGCACTCTTTGCTCTAAATTAAAATGTTCAGCAACTTTTGCACTCACAGGGAAATGCACTCCATCACGCTCTGCTACTCTATCAGTAGTTACACTGTCAACTAAAACAAAAGATGATTTATTGTCTGCTTCTGCATCTGGAGCCTCTTGGCGAAAAATAGCAAATGCATCATGGTTATTTTCTTTTCCTGGCCACCAACTCCAGTAAACTTCATAATAACTTTCAGTATAAGCATTTGCTTCTGATGCACTAAATGAGCCATCTTCATTACGTTGAGACTGTTTCACATCTTTAGTTACTAATCTATATGGTATTTCAGGCCTTTCAATATCATCTCCATCACAATATTTTTCCAATAAGTCTCTATATTCTGGAGTTGCTGGCACCTTCATTGTAATCGATGCATGCCCAACGTTCCCTCCAAAAAATTCAGTTCCCAGATAATGTACCATGCCATTACCTGCATCTGCATTCGTACCCCAGGTAGAAACTTCAACGCCATAGGGGCCTGCTCTTAAATTTACAGGTGTAACACCAACTTCTGGGATTTCAACAGTATTGGGTGTTGCTACAGAAGATACAGGTCTATCAATAGCGCCATGAGGAACATCGCCGACAGCAGAAGCTGAAATTTTATGACCATCAGCAGTATTAGGAGTTATTTCAGCACCTGGACTATGATCTTCAACTGCATCTGCACTTGGTGTTCCACCAACTTTTGCCATAGTTTTCACTCTTATTACATTTATCTTAATTAGACAAATGCTGAACATATTTGGTTCAGTTCATTTGAGTAATTACACTTATATGCTTATCTGACAATTTGATAATCAAAAGAAACAATAGTGTTTTATAGTACCTATGATAAATAAGATGATATGGAGTTAAAACCATAACATCAACATTAATAATGTTAATTGTCATCCATACAATATTAATTATTTTGTTAACAATACTGTTTTCTGCATTAACAATGCTACGTTTTGGTATTAAGTATTCCATTGTCGGTGTTAATAACATTAATTTTTATTATATGATTTACGCAACATAACATAGCCATTAATAATAAGTATGTTTTTACATCCAAATTGTTGTATAGTGTCCATCCTAATTATTAACAACTTATAACAATTAATTTAGAAGAGGATCCTTACATGTCTACAGCCAGAGTATATTCATCTATAATAACAATAATTTTTTCATTATACTCTATAACTTCTCAGGCAAACGTTGACCTTTATGAGCCATATCGAGATAGCATGATTAATTTCAAACAATCTTATGCAGAAAAAGTTAATTACTCTATCAATCAAATTGACCTTGAACAGATGGGTAACGTTATTAATAGATTGGCTGAGACCAAAGGAAAAAAAGGTCACATTTGGACTGCAGGGAATGGTGGCTCAGGAACAACGGCATCTCACCTAGCACACAATTTAACTTGGGATGCAACACGAGATTATCCTGAAGAAAAAACAATTGGAGCCACATGTCTTAATGAAATGCATGCAGAAATTACAGCTCGTGGTAATGACACCCATTATTCATATGCCTTCGCTACTTTACTAAAAGACAAAGGCAGGCCAAATGATGTTTTCATTGGAGTTTCAGGAAGTGGTAAATCTGATAATATACTCAAGGCTTTTATACAAGCTAAAAACTCCAAGATCACTTCTATTGCTATAGCAAAAAAAGGCTCTCCAGCCATTCGATATGCAGATTTTGCTATCGAAATTGATTCTGATGACCAACAGGTATTAGAAGATACTGGTCATATAATCATGCATATGCTGGTCCGCTCTCTACATGTTATTTTAGGTGAAAAAGATGGCTCTGAATTAAATACCGAAATTGCTTGCCTCAAATCTAAAACTCAACGTAATCAAGAATTAGCTGATGTTATGGGGATGCCAACAAAATCTTTTAATTAATTATCATAGATATATTTTCTACAATACATGATTTCCTGTCTTATAAATCATAATCTTCATTGGCTCTCTCACCTTGATTTACCTGAGTGAGAGCCAATGAACTTAATATCTAATTAAACTATACGTTTCATATTCAAATAAATATCTGTGTATAGTTATTTATTTTTACATTCATTTTCTTCCATTGCAGAAAGTTCATTAGCAGGTAAGTCACATATTTTGAAATTAACATCTTTTTGGCAATATTCTTCTATTACCTTAACTCTATCTGGATTAATTTGGTGCACATAATCAATATAATCCTTTGCTTGCATTTCACATAACTTAAAATTATTATTCAAAGGGCTTGGTGAAACTAAACCCGTAGAGGACCAAACTACATTAAACTGGCCATCAGCTTGTATCTCACCAATTAATACTGGCTTGTGAAAATGATGATTATTTTTATCCATTTTAACATTAACGCCAGATAGACCTTTTATCGTCATGCCGTTCATTGCCATAGAAACTGCTTCTGGATCTGTAGTTCCTGCTTTCTCTACTCCTTTAACCCATAATTTGAAGTTGAGATATGTTGCTTCCATAGGATCATTAGTCACAGCACTATCATCTTCTTTAAATTCTTGCCAATTTTCAATAAAGTTATCATTTTCTTCAGAGCTACCACTCATAAAATAATTCCAAGCGGATAAATGCCCAACCAGAGGTGCGGTATCCATTCCCTTCAATTCATTTTCCCCTACAGAAAAAGCTATTACAGGAACATCTTTAGAAGTTATTTTGGAGTCTGCAAGCATAGAATAGAACCCTATATTAGCATCACCATTTATAGTCGATACAACAGCAATTTTTTTAGATTTATCTTCTGATGCTATCTTTAACTTAGATACTGTTGGCCCCCAATCTTGGAACCCAAAAGGCGTATATTCTATTACAATATCTGATTCAGAAATCCCTTTACCTATTAAATATTCTTTTACAATATTATTTATAGTTTGTGGATAAACGTAATCAGTTCCTAAAAGGAAAAATTTATTATGTCCCTTACTAAGTAAATAATCTACAGCAGGTATTGCTTGCTGATTTGGTGTGGCTCCGGAATAATAAATATTTTCAGATAATTCTTCACCCTCAAATTGTACCGGATAAAATAACAAACCATTGTATTTTTCTATAATTGGAAGAACATGCTTTCTTGATACTGATGTCCAGCAACCAAAAATAACATTAACCTTATCATTCACTATCATCTTTTTTGCATCAACTGCAAATTTAGGCCAATTTGACTCGGTATCATATACTATTGCTTCTAATTTTTGCCCTAATAAACCACCGGCCTTATTTTGTTGCTGTATTAACATCTCAATTGTTTGCTTTAATTCTGTTTCACTTATAGCCATTGTTCCTGACAATGAATGTAGAATGCCAATTTTTATTGTTGCCTGACACGACATTGGAACCATCAATAATAAAACTAGTTTTATTATTAGCAGGTTAATTTTCTTTGACATACATATATTCCTGTGTTCAATAAATTTGCAATATTATCTCATTGTCCCAGGATAGCTTATAAGCATCATTTCAGGCCAAATTAATTAACTTATTTTTATGAACTTCATCCCCATAGTTTAAACTTTTAATTAAAAAATTAATTATTTTTATTTAAACCATAGTTAGCAAGCATTATATATTACATACACTCTATACTTACCTTTAAATGGTATGTTAACTAGTTGCGGGTAGTAAATGAAAAATTTAATTAAAAGCGTGACCATAACCCAAACATTATTGGGGTTTGTTTTTTTTATTATTCTTAGCACTGCTGTTTCAGCCATTTTCAATTCATCTTTTGTAACGCAAATATTATCCCAACAAAATAAATTTATCGACATTTTCTTCCCACTGGAAGAAGAAGGTAGATTTATAATGGAAAAATCTCTAAATGAAGTTGCGCAACAGATGAGCATAATGTCTTCTGATGTGTCTGCTATTAAAGTAGTTAGTAACACTATTGATACCAGTCATTTTGAAAATTTAAAGAAACACCTAACAATTTTAAATAAAGATGGGAATGATTCAAATATTCAACAGCTACAATCATCTTTCACTGAGCTTACCCAAGGTAGTCAAAATCTATATGAATATAAGAATAAAGATAGATCGATTAATAACAATATGAACAGATTGGAAACAAAATTGAATAGCCTCTCTTCTAAAATGGAATCACAGCTAAATTCTATTTCAATAAAAATTGACCTAGCTTATGACCGAAATGTTCAAAGATTAAAGAAGCAGCTAGATGCTTCTGAGCCGAATGTTTTCCGTATAACCAAATATGCAAATAAAATGCTTCTAGGTGACACAGGTAATAGAAAAGAACTTTCAGAAAATGCTTATTTAACATTATTAAACATCTCAATACTATCTGGGAAAATAAACTATGCTGACCAGGATGACATTGCATCTATAACCAAAAACATCAATTCTGAATTTTTGAATCTAAAAAATTTAACAAAATCACTTAAAGAATCGTTTGCAAAATCAAAAGGTGTAATAGAACAATTAAACTCTTTTGAAAAATTTCAAAAAACATTACATCAAAATTTAAGTAAAAAAATTGATCATCAAATTCAAATTTTCAAAATACGCTCCCTTTTATTAAAAACACAAAAGAAAATAATCATCGACACTGACAATATAAATGTTTTCATTTCTAAAATCAGCAATCAAATTTCAGAAATGAAAGAGTTATCAATTAAAGAATCTAGAGATGTGAGCAAACAAGCTCTATCGATTATATCTAAAGCACCTTTTGTATTAATATTTTTGACTATTATTTTAGGTATTTTCACTATTAGAAAAATAAGAAAACCCATTCAAAATACTTTAGTTGCTCTAAATAAAATTGAAGCCAATTCAGATCTAACTAATCGTCTCCCTGTATATTGTGATGATGAGATTGGAATTTTATCAAAAACCACAAATAAAATGCTTAACAAATTTAATTTGCTTATTAAGGATGTAATCACATCGACAAAAGCTGCAACGAAATTATCAAAAAATATCTCTGAAAAAATGTTTATGTCTACTCAATCAATCCAAACTCAACGCCATGAAACTGACTCTGTAGCAACAGCAATTACTGAAATGAACTCATCACTGAAAAATGTTGGCACGAGTATTGAGGAAGCATCTATTGCTGCCAACAATGCTAAAAAAGAAGCAGAAAAAGGCAAAATCATTGTTGAAGAAAACACTGTGTTAATGGAAAATCTAACTGTGTTTGTCAATGATACCTCTGATGCTATAAAACAAATAGTTAAAGATAGCACCCAAGTAAGTATTGTATTGGATGTAATACGCGGAGTAGCCGAACAAACAAATCTGCTAGCTTTAAATGCAGCAATTGAGGCTGCTCGAGCCGGAGAATCTGGCCGCGGATTTTCTGTTGTCGCTGATGAGGTTAGGACTCTAGCTCAGAAAACTGATACCTCGACTCAAGATATTCAAATCATTATAGAAAGACTACAAAAAGGTATTCAAGCTACTGCTGACAATATCTCCAATGGTCTGCATATTCTAGAGCAAGGATCAGTAAAGTCCCATGAGGCTCAAAGAGCTCTGGATATCATCGTGAAATCTGCACAAGAAATATCAGGTCTTAATTTATCAATATCTCACGCAGCTAAAGAACAAAATGAAGTGATAGATAATATAAATAAAAATATTGTATTGATAAGAGATTTATCTGAACAAACAGCTGTTGGCTTAGAGGAAACATATGACTCTTGTAATCAGCAATTAACTTTTTCTGATACTTTAATGTCTCAAATAAATAAATTTAAGACTTGAGACCAACCTCATATGGATGAGCAAGATCCTCATCTGGCTCAGTTACGCTTAAACTCCACAGGCCAATCGGCTATGTCCTAGCCTAGCTTCTACTACATCAGCATTATTACTGTAATCTCGTTCCTGGCATTTAAAGTTACTTTGAGTAGCTCTATTAGTCTTAGAGTTGTGATTGCAGCCAAGACAGGTTATTGAGGTATTATGTGAGCCACCACCAATACATCTCCTCCTAACTCTTTCTACTACAGATAAGCACCCTCCAACCTTGGTCCAATACTGAAAAATTTAGCCAGATAAAGAAGAAGTATTTCGGCATTCTTGATAAAGTGAGAAGAACTGTTTTGAAGCCAAATCTGGAAAATGTAATAATGAGAATATTATATTTATGAGGCAGAAGTGTGGTTAATTTCAGACCAAAATGTATCGAGTGTTTCACAGTGTAGGGTATTTATATATCGCTGTACCGTTTTGAGAGTAGAATCTGCGAAAACCTAAATGTTAGGACATTGAATGTTTTTTAAGAATTATGATGCCTTTGAGAAACAGAGTTACCTGTTTATTACCAAATCATAGCCAGGAAAATTATCGTACCCTGGATGTAAGTTTTAAAGCAAACTTACTATGATGTGGCGTCCCCAAGGGGATTCGAACCCCTGTTACCGCCGTGAAAGGGCGATGTCCTAGGCCTCTAGACGATGGGGACCTGAACTATTTTTTATTGGAGCTAGGCGGGATCGAACCGCCGACCCCTTGCATGCCATGCAAGTGCTCTCCCAGCTGAGCTATAGCCCCGAGCCGAGGAACACATAATATAGCCGTTAGCTTGTAGTGTCAAGTGCCTGTATATAGGTTATAGCATGAACCAATCTATCAATGGTTTTCCTTTGTCCTAATAATGCAAGTGTTGCATCAATAGATGGAGACTGTGTATTACCAGTTATGCTTACTCGAATCGGTTGTGCTATTTTGCCAAGCTTTAATTCAAATTTTTCAGCAACACTATGAATTACTTTTTTTACTGTTTCCATATCCCAATAACTTAGTGCTACCAGGCCTTCCTTTACGCTTATAAGAGCATCAACGATTCCTGGTTTTAAATGTTTTTTGGCAGCAACAGGATCCAGACTAATATCCTGATAAAAATATAAACTTTTACTAACAATTTCTTTTAAAGTATTGCAACGCGGTGCTTGCAGTTCTATCAAAGCTTCTAATTCAGGCCCCGCAGATGCATTGACCCCAAGATCATCAAAATGCCAAGCTAAATATTTTGCCACATGATTACTAGGTAACTCTTTCATATAGTGGTTATTTAACCAAAGTAGTTTTTCTTGATTAAATATTGCTGGAGATTTTTGTAAATTATCTAGGGAAAATAAATCTATCATTTCTTCAACTGAGAAAATCTCTTTATCCCCAGATGACCAACCTAAACGCACCAAATAATTCAAAAGTGCTTCAGGTAAGAATCCATCATCACGATAGCTCATAACTCCAACGGCACCATGTCGCTTTGATAATTTGTGACCATCCTCACCATGGATCATCGATATATGTACATAATTTGGGATAACAGCATTTAAAGCTTTTAAAATATTTATTTGTCTAAATGTATTAGAGATATGATCCTCACCTCTTATTACGTAATTTATTCCCATGTCCATATCATCAACAACAACACAGAAATTATATGTTGGTGTATTATCACTACGAACTAAAATCAGATCATCTAATTGTGTATTAGCAACAGTTAATTCGCCCCTAACAATATCATTGAACGATACGCTTCCCATTTCTTCATTTTTAAATCTAATAACAAAGTCATTTCCAACAGCAGGATGGTTACGACAATGACCGTCATACTTTGGTTGCTCTTTATTAGCCATTTGCTCTTCACGCAACAGGTCAAGTCTTTCTTTTGAACAATAACATTTATAAGCCTTATCTTGAGCTAATAAAGCATCTACAACTTCCTTATAACGCGCAAATCGTTTTGTTTGATAGAAAGGCCCTTCATCCCAATCCAGCCCTAACCACGCTAAGCCATCAAAAATAGCTTGCACTGATTCATCAGTAGAGCGTTCTCGATCAGTATCCTCGATTCTCAAAACCATTTTTCCTTGGTTAGCTCTAGCATAAAGCCAGCTATACAACGCTGTTCTGGCACTGCCAACATGCAAATAACCTGTAGGGCTAGGTGGAAATCTAGTTATTACTGACATTTGTTGTGCTCTCTTTAAAACTGAAGCCAATATTGTAACACTGCTTAAATAACAAACAAGTCACCCTGGAACTTATCTAACAAACTAGATTTATTTTGATAAACTGGTTGACATACATAACAGAAATATAGAGAATTACTGCCCATGGCTATGTAGCTCAGGTGGTTAGAGCGCAGCACTCATAATGCTGAAGTCGGTGGTTCGAGTCCACCCATAGCCACCACCAAGGTACAAGAATAATGATATATAGCCCCACTCAACTTAAAACTAGATTTCGCACTACACTAGTGTTATTCACACTTGCTATAGCTATTTGGAAAACTCCATTCTTAACCAATCTTGTTTATCAAATAGACAGCCTAATCTACTTTGTTTGTAATAAACTCATTGGCAGCTCGATGATTTGGACTAAGTTTGTTGGGTTCCTAAATCATAAACATGAAAATTGGTTAAACTTAGTTTTCATGCTAACAATTAATTTCCTTATGATTGCTTCAAGTAAGCCTTATGCTAGGAAGAAAATATTCTGGCAAATCATTTATTTTTGGTTCTTTTTCCAATTCGTTATTTACTTAACACATTTTGTATTCCAAGACACTCTCGCGATTAGAAGAGTATCACCAAGCAATATATTTATTGATACTCATAATTCAATATCTACTATTTTGATGAGTGATAGCATTAAAGAAGCCTCTGTGACTTCATTTCCTGCAGGTCATACATTAGTTGCCATATACTGGTGTTTATTTAGCTTATCTTTAAAACCAGGGGTTATTTTGCAACGATGTATATTCCTAGTAACTGGCTTGCTATGTATAAATAGATTGCTAACTGGAGCGCACTGGGGAACCGATGTGATTTTCACAATAAATCTTGGCTTCTTTTTTCATTACGTCAGCTGCCATCCATTTTTTTATGGGTTTAGTGATTTAACCACCCCAAATAATGTAGCATTTATCAACAAACCTTAGTACAATCAGCATCGAAACATTTATACGTAAATTTGCAGGTTATTATGAAGAGTGTATATATAAAAACTCATGGTTGTCAGATGAACGAGTATGACTCGTCAAGAATTTTAGATTTATTAAAAAGTTCATATGAAATCAAGGAAGTTGATACTCCAGAACAAGCAGATCTTTTACTGCTTAACACCTGCTCAATCAGAGAAAAAGCTGAACAGAAAGTATACTCAGAAGTGGGTAGCTGGCGACGGTTAAAAGAAAAAAATCCAAACATAATTATTGGTGTAGCTGGTTGTGTTGCTAGCCAAGAAGGTGAAAACATAACTAAAAGAGCTCCATATGTTGATTTAGTATTTGGCCCGCAGACTTTACATAGACTACCTCAAATGCTAGAGAAACTTGGAAAATCTGGAAAACCAGTTATTGATA
>Ga0066609_10001172_pt1 | contig 15660 bp, 10 predicted proteins | sample SaaInlV_DNA_150m_FD_60378 | JGI IMG/M metagenome (GOLD analysis project Ga0066609, IMG submission 60378) | Marine microbial communities from expanding oxygen minimum zones in the Saanich Inlet - SI075_LV_DNA_150m | ecosystem: Environmental > Aquatic > Marine > Unclassified | place: British...
TCGAGCACCACTCCTGTGTATGCCATAGGGCGCTCTGGCCAAACATCAGGATTGAACAGAGTTGATAGATTAGATTCTACTGGGTTAATTGAAAGTGGATATGATGAATTAGTAGGATTAACAAGTGGGCAGGTTCAAAATATCATATATAATGAAACTAATGTTTGGGTCACATCAAGTCAAGATCGAAATTCATATTATTCATCTTCTATTCTGCAAGGCGAACTAACTAATGGAACTGTAAGATGGGAATTTGGATATAATTTTGAGAACGACATAATTAATGATATATCTCTAGATGGAGATAAATTATGGGTAACTACAGCTGGAAGTGGCCTTTGGAAGGTTGATCTTCTTCAACGTACAAAGGTTCCAACATCACCTGCTCTTCATTCGCAAATGGATGGAATGCATATCGAAGATGACGGCACCATGTATGTTGGATTAATGGGAGAATCTGGGACTTCTGCAGGCTACCAATCTTTTGATATTAATAATGAAAATTGGGGAGCAGGTAGTTTGATTGCTGGATTACCAAGTAATATAGTCAGAGATTTCTTACAATTAGATGGTCATGTTTTAATTGCTACTCATGGAGGTATTGGATTGTATAATATCTCAAGTTCGAGTTTCGATAATCCAATAACAACCTTCAATGGCCTTCCTTCTCCAATTATTGAACATTTAATGATTCTAGATAATCCAATCCAAGGCAATGGCACTATCTTAGTAGGTGGTTTGGTAGGATTAACAATTTTAGAAGATGAAACTTTTACGATACAAAGTACATTAGATTATTCTGATGGTTTGATTGGTAATCGTGTTTCAGGCCTTATGTTTGCAGACTCAGTAACTAGACAGGTTACTGTAGGGAACTCAACTTTCGACCAGTATCACAACGCTTCTGTCTTTATTTCTCATAATGGACAAGGTGCTACAAGACCAGGCGTTGCCGCTTGGGATATTGATACCGATATGCAAAATGGAACTTACTTGATTGATATGATTCCAAGTAATAATGTTCTAACTCTAGAGGCAGATACTTGGGGGGTTCATGTTGCCACAGACATTGCTCCATTAGTTCACTGGAATGGTACAATGATGCAGATGGAATCGGGAACCAGCGCGTCTAATTTACTTTCTTGGCCACCTTATGATATGGTTTCTAACGGAGAACATTTACTGCTTATTGGCTCTGGTGGTTTAGATGCCTTAGAGGTTAACAAAGATCACTCTGTTGTATTATCTGGCTCATTATCTGGATTATCGAGTGGTTACGTTAATTCTAATTCATTATATGTGGTAGGGGAAGATGGTTTACATCACTTCAATGCTCAAACGGGGCAGGAATATCCACGAGAATTCCAGAAGCGTGCTGAACCTTTAATCGTTTTATTCGCAGGTGAACAATGGGATTTGACTGAAACCAGTCATCCGGGGATGTCAACTGTTATGGTCAACTCATCAAGCGGTAGTGATAATCTCGTTCCTAATCCGATATTAATACCAAATGATTCTAATTCAATACCAGGCATATTGCCGATGTACAATGGTGCTCTGACAATTTCTAGCCCAGTATCTAATTCTCCTGTTTGGGCGCGTTCAGTTTCTTTGAATTACACAGGAACATGGGATTTAGCAAGTAGGAACCCAGCCATTGAAGCGGGTTTCCAAACAGCAATTTCTAATGTCGGACCAGGTTCAAATTCTGTTGAATTACATGTTCAAATGCAGTCACCTAAAAATGGTACAATTAGTGTCAGAATGACATATGATTGGGAGAGACTCGAAGTACCTACGATTTTAACATCTTTCTCAAATAGGGACAATGACGGAGGAGGAGTGCTCGAAGCATCCTGGTTACCTTCCGAGGATGCAGCTTGGTACTCTTACAGATTATATGTGTGGGATTCTGCAAGTAACCCGTCATGGGAACCAACTGAACAAGAGTTAGCTGACTTTGCAGGATACATGGAGATTCCATTCTGGTCTCAAACAACTGCTACAATCACCGAAGCGGATCATAATGGGGTAATGTCTCCATTAATTGATGGTAATAAATATCGAGCAGCGATTGTCACCGAGTATCCAGATGGTTCAGTAGGCGAACCAATGTCATGGCCTCTCAATGCGACCCCTATTGATGAAGTTCCATCTCCTCCCGACTGGCTTATGGCCAATCCGATTTCTGGTGGAACCGCAGGGACAATTTATGCAGAATGGGCAGCTTGTAATGAGATGGATGCTGATAAAACAAGGATCTGGGCTGTCGAACAAGAGATTACTAATGCATTAGCATTAACAGATAGTTTTGATATATCTTCAATTTCTGGTAATAATACAGTTCTTCAACTAAATCCAGGATCCACTTATTGGTTTGCGGCGGTATGTGTAGATCAAAGCGGGCAATCTGATTTAATTAATGCCACAGTAATTGGGCCAATAGTCACTGCTGGTGGGCTTGATGATGGGATACCTCCTGCGCGAATTGAAGGAACTACTGCAATAGATGTACCAGATGATGAGGGCGGCCAAATACAAGTAAATTGGATATCTAATGATGAAGATGATTGTACTTTTTACACAATTTATGCTCTACCTGCAACTAGTTGGCAACCTCCAAACAATGTTGATGGTTGGCCAGTTGCCTCTTATGTTTCTGATTGTTCTTCAAATTCAACAATTATTTCTTCATTTGGAGATGCTCAGTTAGTTAATGATATTTCATATTGGGTTGGAGTTGTAGCCTCTGATGATTGGGGTAACGCTAATCTCAACGATGTGCTGGTAATCGAGGTCACCCCTCAATCAAATAATGGGGGCGTTGGAATACCCCCTGCTCGCGTATCTGGTTTGAGTGCTTATGATCATCCTGATGACGATGGAACAGCAATAGATGTAAATTGGAATCGATCTTTGGTTACTGATTTTTCATTCTACACAGTATGGGTTTCTGACTTCTATCAAGAAGACCTGACTGAATCTTGGTCGATTTGTTCTGAATCTCCAGACTCATGTGGCCTTATTACCATTAATCAACAACAAATTGGCGGAGCATTCCAGTTACAAATGACAGTTTACAAAGCCCACTATGGAAATGAAATATCCATGGAGTCTTCTTCTTCGATAATCCCTGAAATTCCATTATATGTCACTGTAACTACTCATGATATTCATGGTAACGTTTTCTTAAATGATATGCAGGATCAGATGGTTTTAGTAATTCCTTCAGATAATAGCGGCGATGTATTCCCTCCTGCACGAATTGATGCACCTCAACTTTCTGACCGTCCTTTAGATGATGGAGATGGTGTATTCGTAACCTTCCAAGAAAGTGAAGAATCCGATATTTCAGAGTATTGGATTTATGCAGATACTGTCCCATATAGTACTATAGATAATCGTGAACCAGCACTTATCGTAGACAGAGATTTACAGCTTCCACTATTACTTGAGAGTTTTTCGAGTGGTAGTCCATTGGCGCCTAATATTATGTTCTGGGTTAGTGTTGTCCCAGTTGATTCATCAGGTAACTATTGGAGCGAAGGTGTAAAAACATCATCGATTGCTCTAATTAATGAAAATATTCTTGATCCTGGATTGCATATACCTGAGATAGGTGGAATAATTGCTTATTGGGACAGTTCTGGTTCGAGGATACAGATAGAATGGGATAGTAAGAATAACCCAATTATTGACTCCTATTACATATTTATGTCATCAACTCCATTTGAGGATACAAGAGATGCCGATACTTCGCAATTTGTCTCAATAGAATATTCTAGTTATTCTTGGAAATCAGATATTTCTGAGAATATCGATGGTAATGAATACTCGTTAGATAATGAGAATTCATACTGGATTGCGATAGTAGGATTTGATGGAGAAGTACATCGTCTTGCAGTAGATCCTCTTGAAGTTCAACCATGGTCTGAATCTGCATTTGGTAGTGATAATAATGGATTGGATGATTCTGGAGAATCTTGGATAAATCAATTGATTCAAGGTGACATGAATATGGTAATTGCTGTTTTATCGGGAATAATGATTTTAATTGGTGGTGCTTTAGTATTGAAACCTAGAGAGAGAGCGGCTCCTCAACCATGGGAAATGGGAACTTTAGAAGTCGAGCTTGAAGAGCAAATGTTCGATCAAGACTTTGGAATGGACGACGAAGAATCTTTCATCGAGAGTGATGAATCATCTAGTTCAGACAATATTACAACACCTCAGATTGATCCAATAGACTATTCTGAAGTGTCAGTAACTCCTCCATCTAATGACGTAGTTGATGAGTTATTAGGCGAAGAAGAAGATATTGACTTAGATGACCTTAGTGATTTGGCCGATGACTTCGATTTAGATGATTTAGATGATTTAGCGGAAGGTTTGAATGACGCAGATGATGATATTGACACCTCATTTATTGATGACATTCTGTGATATCCATTCAAAGAATTTGAAGTCTTGTAAGCTTACGCGCACTCATGTCGGATGACTCGGACCCACATTGTGAGGCTTGGTCAACAGTCGCTTGGGACGGAAAGAATCATCTTTTAGCCGCGGATCTTCATTTTGATAGATTAGAACGACATGCTATTCGTTTAGGATTTAATATGCCTGAGGATTATAGAGAAAGAATCTTCAAAGAATTGGATATGATTGAATTTTCTGAAACCCCTTTGGTGGGTCACCACCAACCTCCATATTTAGTTAAAGTAGGGGTGACAAAGAAAGGAGAGGTTTTTCTAATTCCTAGATTCAATCAACCTTGGTCACATATTCTTTCAGCAATAACAGTTTCAGCCCCAAAATGGAATGATAAAATTCGCGGAACTAAACACGGAGATTGGCAACCTTACTTAGATGCGAGAGATATGGCCTTAGAAAACAAAGTAGATATCTCTCTTTTAGTTGAAAATGATTCAATCATTGATGGTGACAGATGTATGCCAATTCTTCTTGATTTAGATGGTTTTGCTTATCATCCTAGGGTTGAGGAAGGAGCTTTAGATTCTATCACTTTAGAGCAAATTAAGCAAGGTATGGAGGATGCTGGCATACCTGTAAGGCCGGCGAGAATGACAATCTCTCTTGTATTAAGAGCGAAGGAAATGATAGTTCTAGGAAGTGGTATGGGTGTTCAGTCCTTGGGCATTATAGACGGCAGAAAAATAGGTGAGCCACGTGGTAAATTATACGAAACTGCGATGTCTTGTTGGTTAGAGAAGCTATCTTCATCTTGGCAGTCAATTGAAGATTTGAGTTGATAAAATGATGATTGATTATTTTTCATTACAAACTCATATTCAAAATCCTTTGATTTCATTATTAGAATATTATAGAGAGTCAGAATTGCCAACTCAAGATGAATTATTACTTCAATCATCAGGACCAGTAACAGATTTGGCGCAGAAATCATTTCTTCCATGTTTAGAAAGTATCCGTATATTATTTTTCGAACCTCATACCAATAAAGAAAAAAAATCTATCTCTGAACTTAATGGAGATATAAATTTGGGTTTTAATGAGTCTTTAATTATTCTAATTCAAGAATACAAAGAAAGCCGTTGGCATACTATTGAAGAAATCAAGTCGTCATCACTCGAAGATGCAATTAATCTAACTAAAAAATGGGAAATTCCACTCGTTATTGATAGTGAATTAGCAATTGTTCCCGGAGGATTCACTGGTTTATTAGGATATGATCTAAATCGTTGGTCAGTTGATATCAAACTTGAAAATATTCCATTTCCCGGAACTTTACTTGGTGTTCTCTGGAGAGCTGATGCTTGGTGGGTTCATGATAGAGCGTTACAAAAATTAGAATTAATTTCAATTCCCAACCATCATTGGATTAAGGGTGCTAGAGCAAATAAGATAAATCTAAAATCTCCTACTGATAGTTCTAAGTTAGAGTTTTTTGAAGTTCCAGAATCTGAAAGTGATGCATCCCATGCTAACAAAGTAGACCGAATAAAAAATAGTATCCGACAAGGTCACATATACCAATTGAATTATGGGAGGAAATGGGAAGGCGAAATGCCAGACCATCCCTGGTATGCGTTTCAACGTATTCTGGAAACAAATCCATCTCCATTTTCATCTTGGCTGCACGTCCATGATCATGGTTGGAGTATAGCATCTGCAAGTCCTGAAAGGCTTCTTAAAACTAAGAAAGGAATCGTATCAACTCGGCCAATTAAAGGAACCTATCCTAGAGGCAGATCTATTGTAGAGGATAAGAGACTTCAATTAGAAATGTCATCATCTGAGAAGGAAATTGCAGAGCATCTGATGTTAGTCGATTTGAAGAAACATGATTTATCAAAGATTTGCAAACCTGGTTCAGTTCATTGGTCAGATTTTCGTATTGAAGCATTACCAACAGTACAACATTTAGTTAGTGGCGTCACTGGCGAATTGGGCGAAAATATAGATTTTGGAAAAATTATTTCTGCTTTATTCCCAGGTGGTTCAATTACAGGATGTCCAAAAATAGCCTCAATAGCCGCAATTAATACGATAGAAGGCGCACCAAGAAGTGCATGGACCGGGTCCATAGGTCACTTCCATTCATCATCAGGTATTTCTGAGTTCAATATTCTAATACGTACTCTAGAAGCGCATTCTGGTCCTAATAATTGGCATGGTAGAGTTCAGGCAGGGGGAGGTATTGTAATTGGTTCTCAAGCATCTTCTGAGGTAGAAGAAGCACGATGGAAAGCTACGGCGATTACCGATGCAACATGGGGCTTTAGAACTGGATTTTCAATAGAAGAGTTACCTAAGCGTAGATCAGAAATGTCTCCGATACCGAAAGTATCGGGACCTATTGGTGAACCAAAACCTCAACCAAAAACCTCACTCAAAACAGTAGGTCATATATTGAGAGGTGAAACTCAATCTTCCTTTACCGCTGATATATTATTGATTGATAATTTAGATTCATTCACTGAGAATATTGCTAATTCTTTGGTTAAATTAGGTAAATCAGTTCGCATCGTCGAGGGTCGCCCAAAAGAATTTGTTAACCCGCAAAAGATAGTTAACCGTTGGCTCCAAGATTTTAAGCCCAAATATGTAATTATAGGGCCAGGACCTTCTCGTCCCGAAAAATCAGAAATCACTATGGAAATTGCTCGATTGGCAGTAAATGGCAAATTAATAGTCGATAATTATCAGATACCTGTACTTGGGCTATGTTTGGGGCACCAAGCTTTGGGATTGGCAGTCGGATGGGAATTAATTGAATCTCCATTAGATGCAGTACATGGTATTCCATCATTGATTAATCATGATAATAGTGGATTGTATTTGAATTTAGAATCTCCTCTCGTTCTAATGAGGTATAATAGTTTAGTTCTCAATTCAAAAAATGAATTAATGGAATGTACGGCATGGGATGAATCAAAAACTCTTGTCATGGGGATTAGACATCCTATTCTGCCAGTATTTGGAATTCAGTACCATCCCGAATCAGTTGGCAGCCCATTTGGTGATAAATTAATATTAAATTTCCTTAACCAGAAACCTATCCTAGTTGAATCAATTTTACATGAAAGTCAAGTTAGAAGACCGTAGCCTTGAATTAGCAATCCATACTGGGAGAGTTTGAACTAACATGGCATACTGTAGGTTGTGTAAGCAAAACTACCCTAATAGTCAGTTCGTAAGTGGTAATGGTCCAAGATATCTTGTTTGCGCAAGATGTGCAATCGAACATGATCTTGCTGAAATTGATGAAGTCCCACAACTCTATTCCGATGAGTTAGTTAAAGCGAGATTCGCACTTTTCGGTCGTCGTTATAGATTATGGTTTGCAATATCTATTGGTTGGACTCTTTACTTTACATTAGGCAACGGAATAGAACTTTGGTCAAATTTATTTTTCATCAGTTTAATTTTAACAACCTTGGCAACTCCAGTTCTACATTTCTTAGGTTCTGCTCGCTTTAATGCAGAATTATCTAAACTTACCCCTTGATTCATTGTGACGAATCCTTGAAATAGGGTATACATACCTCCGTAAGTTAGAGGGAACAGAGGGTTCCCTATGAAAGCCCGCGAGAATGGATAATAAACAAGGAGGAGTTAAATAAATTTTAAGAACGTTCTAAAATCTATAAAATCAGCGTAGTAAAGCGTTTTTTTTATTATATTAGACATTTATTTAACTTGCTTCCCTTCAATCCTAATCTCCCGAAAGAAAGTTTACAGAATATTAGGCGTGAGCATTATTCGGAAAGAGAGAACAGCGGGTACTCTACAACTAAATTTTTAAGGAAGTGAAAAGAAAATGAAGAAAACGAAAAATATGAGTATGTTGATTGCACTACTCCTCGTGCTAATGGCTGGTTCAGTCGGCGTTCAAGCTGACGGTTCTGATCCACTCGACCCATCAGATGGTGGCGCCGATTGGGACGGAGATGGACTAACCAATGCTGAGGAGCAGGCTGCAGGAACAGACATGAACAATGCAGATACTGACAACGATGGATTACCTGATGGATGGGAAGTAGCTTACGGGCTAAATCCTACATCATCAAGTGATGCGAACGCAGATCCGGATGGCGACGGCTTAACCAACTCTCAGGAGTACGCTGCGGGTACTAACCCGAATTCAGCAGATACTGATGGTGACGGTGTAGCTGACGGCTCGGATGCGTTCCCGAATGATCCTAACGATGGATCTTCATCTGACTCTGATGGAGACGGAATACCTGATGCGTACGACCCTGATTTCCCAGGAAACGACGAAGGTGACGGCGAAGGCGGCGCAGAAGGCGGCGGCGAATCAGAGCAAGAAGGTGAAGGTCAAGGTCAAGGACAAGGTCAAGGTCAAGGTCAAGGTCAAGGTCAAGGACAAGGTCAAGGTCAAGGTCAAGGTCAAGGTCAAGGACAAGGTCAAGGTCAAGGTCAAGGTCAAGGTCAAGGTCAAGGTCAAGGACAAGGTCAAGGTCAAGGTCAAGGTCAAGGTCAAGGACAAGGTCAAGGACAAGGTCAAGGACAAGGTCAAGGTCAAGGTCAAGGACAAGGTCAAGGTCAAGGACAAGGTCAAGGTCAAGGTCAAGACGGTCAACAAGGCCAAGGCCAAGATCAAGGATCACAATCAGGACAAGATGGTCAACAAGGCCAAGACAGTCAGGATGGATCGCAAGGTCAGCAGCAAGATAATGGACAAGGCCAGCAACAATCTGGTGGTGAACAATCAGGTCAGCAAGGTGAGCAGACTGGCGATAGTCAGAATGGAAATAACCAGAACGGCCAGAACCAACAGCAGCAAGGTCAGACCCAAGACTCCAATCAAGGACAACAGGGTCAACAATCCGATCAGCAGCAAAACCAACAACTCGAGAACCAAGACCAGAACGGTGAGAACGACAACGACGGAGACGGCATCCCTGATGACCTAGACTTCGACGATGACAATGATGGTATTCCTGATAATCAGGATGCTAATCCCGAGGATCACGATAACGATGGTATCGACGATGCAGATGATGATGACGATGATGGCGACGGAATTGACGACCAAGAGGAAGTTAATGACGGCAACCCAAATACAGACATCTATGATCATGACAACGACGGTGTTAGCGATAACGTAGATTTTGATATCGACAATGATGGCATTGACAATTGGAACGACATTGGACCGAACGGTGAGGATTACTCACGCGATCATGACAATGACGGAATGAATGATGGTGTTGACAATGACGATGATAATGATAACATCCTCGATGTTGACGAAAACGATGGCGTTACCGGCGTATGGAGATATGATCATGACAACGATGGATACCAAGATTACTTGGATCTAGATGATGACAATGATGGTCTTTCCGACTGGTTTGAGCAGAATGATGGCTGGAGTAATACCGGTCAATTCGACCACGACAATGATGGCTTGGACGATTATCTGGATGATGACGACGATGGAGACGGTATCTTAGATGCTGACGAAAACGGCGGCGTTCTCTGATTGAGAAATTGGAATACTAGATTGTTTTGCTAGCCTGCAACATCGTAGATGTCATGCAGCGACAGACTCCCCTAGGGCGATACAGTCCTAGGGAGAGTCGCAACCTTTTCAAAAATCGAATAAAGTTGGTTGACTATCAGATTTCAACCTATTAGCATTAGCTAGCCTAGTAATTGCTCTGTTTATCCTCTTTTCACCAAAACCTCTGGATTTAGCAAATTCAGTAAGTTTTTCTTCTATAGATTTTGATGATTCTGGTAATGGTATCGGATGAATAGGATGATTTGTGAAAAGTCTCCGGATTTCTTCTAAATTTTCAGGTAAATCAAATCCTTTAGCAATAGAAATTTTTTCCATTGTGCCATGCTCTTTAATTAATTTCAAACCAGTCTTTGGTCCTATACCTCTTATTCCTTCATGGAAGTCAGTACCAATCATTATTCCCAAATCAACTAATTGTTCGTATGTAATTTGATGTAAATCGAGCATTTCTTTGAGCACAATTTTTTCGGCTTGGAGCACTCTACCAAATTTCCTCGTGCCATGAGACGTAAGATTTCTAATCATCACAGGTGCTCCATAAAGCAGAGTATCCCAATCCTGACTTGCAACTGCAAAGACTTCGTTATTTCTACAACGAACAGCAGCTGCTCCTTCAGCTTCCATTGGTGCTTCCAACCATGTCACTCCTAAACAATCGAACATTTCTTTAGTTTCTGCAACCATTTCTCTAGTATATTCAGCAGTCTGAGGGCCCAACTTTTTAGCAGCACTCATATCTCCTGCTTCAATTGCAGCTTCCCATTTCGAAACAGCATTAATCTTTCTTTCTTTTCTCCCGCTTAATGTTTCCATCTTCAATTGGTGTGGTTTCCCATCAAAAATGAAAACAGGATCAATACCTTCTTCCATCATTATTGTTGCTCTATCTAAGAATCCCATGAGGTGAGCCACAGGTTTACCATTATACGATAGTGGCTTACCATCTTGACCAGTCAAACTAGTTATGAACTGATATGCATTAAGAAAAACATCAACGGCTACTTTTTCACCTTTTAATTCACTCAAACCGATAGGCTGAGAAGGCGCTAAATCTCTCAAATTACATCCCATGATACTCCCCCTGCCCCGTCTTCATGCTATGGCCGACGTCGAGGCATTTAGGGTTGAAGTCGGACACGGGTGAACATAGGTGACGTAATGTCAGGAACTCTAATTCTTGGAAGTGGATGGCATCCATTCCTTTTTCGTTCAGAAATTAAGTCATTATTTGGTGATTTTAAGATACTCCATCCTCGCCTTATATTACTCGATAAGGCTATTGAAGATAAATTTCTTTCACGTTTATCATCTGCTGCTTTAGTAGATGATTTAATTCATTTTGGCGGTTTTTCTAATGAGACTGATTTTACTAGGTTATCTCAAGAAATATCTAATTGGTCTCGGGAAAATTTACCTTTAGGTAGTTTTGCAGTCAGAAGTAAAAAATTAGGTTCAGGAGTAAAAGGTATATCTCGCAGAGACTTAGAAAAGGAAGTAGGAGCTGAATTATATTCTGATAAAAATCCTGTTGATTTAAACAATCCACAATATGAGATTGTGATTATTGTTGCTGGTAAAGTAGATGGAGAGGTGCACTGGGATTCAGTAGCAAGCAATCCTTGTATTATATGGGGAATTAGGGAAAATAAATGGACTAAACCTAATTTTATTGGACGGCAACCAATGGAAAGACCATTTTTCAAACCGATATCTCTCGAACCTAGATTAGCAAAATTATTGATATCTCTAGCTCATAGAGAGGCAATTAATCCAAAAATAATGATTGATCCTTTCTGTGGTACCGGAGGTATAGCAATAGAAGCCTTACTGCAAGGAATGGACGTATATGCTAGTGATTTAGATCCTACTATGGTCTATGGTGCTAAAAAAAACCTCTCATGGGCAGATAAGCATAATTCAGGTATAATCAAAGTGGAAAAATGTAGTGTTAAGAATATAGCTAAACTATGGGCTAAAAAGAAGAATTGTATATTTGCTTTTGATCCTCCATATGGCCGTAATGCTTGGAAATCGGATGATGGTCTTGAGTTATTTTTAGCTGCCTTGGCTCAAGCGTTAGAAATTGACCCCGGTTCTACAATATCTACCATGCTGCCTGCAGGGGCAGAATCTCTTGAAAATGACCCCGAAGTCGATTATATCGTAATGGGTAGACCTTGGAGCGAAATTGAGAATCAAATAAATGCTATAGGTTGGAGCGTTGTTGTACGTTCACCCGTCAAAGTTCACAAGAGTTTAGCACGTATGGTTGTCGTTTGTCATCCGTTGCATTGAAATCAGATTACCCCTGCACGACTAATAACAAGGGCTGTTAGTTTAGTGGATAAAATGGGGCGCTTCGGACGCCTTGCCCCGGGTTCGAATCCTGGACGGCCCACCATATCATTCATTTTTTTCCCATTTACTGATTATATCGCTACCTAGTTTAATTTCTTCTTTCTCAATCAATCCTGCTTGTTCAAGATGACTTTTATTGAAGTAATTTTCATTTTTTGCATCCAATTCTATTTTTGATATACAAAGATGAGCCGAATCTACAAGTTTTTCTTCTAAGAAACGTTTCCAAGTTTCTAATCCTCCTTCTAATAACAGTGTTTGAACCTCTAAGTCTCCCAAGTAATCTAGTATCTTCTTAACATCTATTTTTCTATTTTCTGAGGGTAAAACAATTCTATTGACATGTTCTTTATCATTGCTGGAATCATATTTTTCCGCATTAATTAGGTATGTTTCAGCGTCTGAAGTTGTCATTAAATAGCAATCATTGGGAATTCTATTATTTGGATCAATAACAATTCTTTTTGGTATAATGTCGCTAGCAGAAATTTTTTCAGCTCTTACTGTTAACTTGGGATCATCTCTGATTACAGTATTCACTCCAACAATAATCGCCATCGAATCTCTTCTTATTTGATGTACCATTTCTAATGATTCCTTTGATGAGAACCTTACTGCGGGCTTTTCTGGATCACCATCTATTCTTCCATTATTATCTGTAGCCGCTTTTAGAAGTACATACGGTCTTCTATATTTACACCAATGCATGAATGCAAACATTTGCTGATTACATTCTTTTTCTAGAATGCCGATTTCAATATCTATTCCTTCTCGTTTTAGAGCTTCCAAACCTCCTCCTCTCACGATAGGATTTGGATCTGCTGCTCCAATGACAACTTTCTTCACTCCAGCCCACATCAATGCTTCGCTGCAAGGAGGCGTTCTTCCGAAATGATTGCATGGTTCAAGAGTCACATAGGCAATAGCTCCTTGAGTTTCTACACCTCTTGATTCCGCATCTGCGATTGCCATTTGTTCGGCATGAAGCCCGCCAAGATGGTCATGCCACCCTTCGGCAATGATTTCTCCGGCCCTCACTAAGACACAACCAACAAGTGGGTTTGGTCTGACTGAGTATCTTCCTCTTTCAGCTAATTCAATAGCTCGACGCATGAAATCTTCATCGTCCATAGGATGCCCTCTAAACGTTCGAAACATCCTTTACTCATGATTCCTCGCTTTGGGAGCATTCAAGTCTCAACTCCTTACTGGTGTAATCATGACACGTATTGCGTGTATCCTTAACCCCAAGGCCCGAGATGGATTATCTATGAAGCAATGGGACTTATTTGAGCCCGCTTTGAGGACTGCAGGATTTGAAATAGATTTACATCAAACCGAATACCCAGGTCATGCAACAGAGATTGCTCATAATCTATCTAGCGGTGATTACGAAATTGTAGTTGCAGTCGGAGGTGACGGTACGGTTCATGAGGTTGCATCAGGCCTTAGAAGTTCAAAAATGACATTAGGGATTTTACCAATAGGTAGTGGTAATGATTATGCTCGAGCTCATGGAATTCCTATTCCCAGAGGTAAAAAATTTCCAGATATGCAAGGCGCAATAGACATCCTAGTTTCAGGTACCGATAGAAGAGTTGGTGCAGTAAGGGTCGAAGGCCCTCCTGCGATTGGTCATGATACAATTCCTGATCCAAAACATCACTCAGTGGATGGTGACCCTGATATTGATGGAAATATGGTGCGTTGGAGTTTCTTAGAAGTTGATTCTGGAGTTACATCTGCAGTAAATCGTATGAAGAATGAAGGGAAGTTCAAATGGATTAGAGGCCAGATGAAGTATACTTTTTTAGGGATTAGAGCGATACTTGGTTGGAAGAAACAACTGGGCTGGATCAAAGTAGATGATGAACCCGGCCGCATAGTTGATTTTTCAGGCTTATTTTGCCTTTCTCAATGCCAGACATTTGGCGGTGGATTCAAAGTCACTCCTGGTGCATCCCCAATTCAAAATCATGGTTCACTAATACTAGCCTTTGGGCTTTCTAAATTACAGATGCTCCTGATAATGGGCCCATTAGAAAAAGGAAAGCATGTAGGGAAGTGGGGGAAAATTAGTATGCAACCCTCCAAATCTCTTGAAGTTAGAGCAGTCGATAAAGATGGTAATCCATCTAATGAACGCCATAATCCAATAATGTTTGTTAATGTAGATGGTGAAGCGGTTCTAACTACTCCAGTTTCAATGAAGTATCATGAAAATCAGATCACAATCCGTGGTGCATCTTCGATTCCTAATGAGTGATAGTGGCGCCGAGAGAGGGATTTGAACCCCCGCGTCCAATGGACAGTGGATTTCAAATCCACCGCAATACCGGGCTATGCGATCTCGGCCGCGCTCTATCGAATCACTCATCAGAGATGAACTTTACAATCTTCAACTGTAGAATCCAGGTCTGCACCACTCCGGCAATCCAGTAGTGGCTTCAGGATGTGTTAATCCGATGAATAGTATCATGACAATAATGAAAAACGCAGGGAATAGCGCTGTAAGAGTTAGAATCTTAGAATCTTCATCTCCAAAAAGATGCATAAATATGGCTGCAATCATTATGAATTTAGGTACACCAATGCCAACTAATATTACTAAAGTCAACTTTTTCTCTGTATAACCAATATTAGCGGCTGTATCGGATAAATCCAAACCAACTGCTGCGACCTCTATTAAAGTCAAAATCATTAATCCATAGAAATTCATCCAGTAGGGGTCTTTTCCCATAATTGTGTAATGTGCCATTTTTTTCACCTCAATATAGATAGAAGAATGGGAATACTAGTACCCAAACTAAGTCGACAAAGTGCCAGTAGAGACCGAAATACTCAATCGATACTGCATTTGTTGGAGTATATCCGCCAGTCCACGCTTTGAATGTCATGTATGTTAATCCGATTATTCCCCCAAAGACGTGAACACCGTGCGTTCCTGTAGTTACATAGAAAGTAGATGCACTGACACTAATATCTGCAAGCATAGTTGCTCCTGTTGCTTCATCCACCCAATCATGATGGTGATAATGATCTGCATTAATCAAATACCCTTCTGAATATAGGGAATGAATGTGATGCTCATGTATCCCTAAGATCTCTATTTCAGGTACATAGAAACCAATAAACCATTCAGTCATCTTCAATGCAAGGAAAATTATTGCTAAAATCCATGTGCTTCCAAGATATCTATATACTCTCTTTCTACGAACTTCTTCATCCACAGTTCCCAATGGTTTCTTTGCCCATCTTAGTGCTTGAACAAT
>Ga0066609_10001190_pt1 | contig 15543 bp, 13 predicted proteins | sample SaaInlV_DNA_150m_FD_60378 | JGI IMG/M metagenome (GOLD analysis project Ga0066609, IMG submission 60378) | Marine microbial communities from expanding oxygen minimum zones in the Saanich Inlet - SI075_LV_DNA_150m | ecosystem: Environmental > Aquatic > Marine > Unclassified | place: British...
ACCTATTTTGTACAATACCGAAACCAATCTGCTCGTACACGCCGAAAGAAAATAGGAGTCCATGGTTCAATTACTGCTGAGTTAGCCCGAGAGGAGGCAAAAAAAACATTAGGTGACGTGGCAAAAGGTAGAGACCCATCAAGAGAAAGAAAAGAAAGAATCTCTATTCCAACAATTAGAGATCTAGCGCACGAGTATCTAGAAAACTACGCAAAGCCAAACAAAAGAGAAGAAAGCTGTAAAATTGATAAGAGGATGATAGAAAATTTTATTCTGCCCCGGTGGCAAGACAATAAAATCGATGAAATTTCCAGTCATGATGTGCAACTTTTGCACAACAGCCTTAAAGAGACTCCATATGCAGCAAATCGCTTGAGAGCATTGTTAAGTAAAATGTATAATTTGGCTATACAGTGGCAATGGGCAAAGGAAAATCCGGTAAATGGTGTGCAAAAATATCAGGAATATAAGCGTACGCGATGGTTAAATGATGAAGAATTGGAACGTTTGTGGAAGGTTTTGAATACCTATCACAATCAAACTGTTTCTAACATCGTGAGAGTTTTACTTTTAACCGGAGCGAGAGTTGGAGAGGTCTTAGGAGCAAGTTGGGAACAGATTGATTTAGATAAGGGTGTCTGGACTAAGCCAGCCCACACAACGAAACAGAAAAGAATGGAATATTTGCCTTTATCCCCACAGGCACACACACTTCTTAAGGAGATGAGAAAAGAAACTCATGGGGAATATTTGTTTCCAGGAAAGGTAGAAGGGCGACCACTACAAACCATAAAAAAAGCGTGGAATACAATTCGAAATAGGGCAAATATTCCTAATGTTAGAATACATGATTTGCGACACACCCATGCGTCTCATTTGGTTTCGAGTGGTTTAAGTTTGAGTATTGTAGGCAAGTTATTGGGACATACCCAAGCTTCGACCACTCAGCGGTATGCCCATTTAGCAGATGAGCCGTTGAGACAGGCAGCCTCTGTTTTTGGTGAAAAAATTTCACAAATTGAAGGCATTGAAGGCGGTAAACAACCTAAAATAGAAGATTAAACAGATCAGTTATATTCGCACATATAAAGTTATTTAATCATTAGCCCCGACAACTGCTTCCCTCTCTACAAGCAATCGCTGCGGAAACCATCCTTCCGTGCATACTTCATCAATCAGGAGTTGAATAGATAAGGCGTGCATCATTGGAACACCAAATGCAACCCTTTGCTCACAAAATTCTGTTTGCTTCAGCTAAAACCATTAAATTCTATTCTCAACATCCTAAACCGCATACTCCATTAACCATCAACCTTTCATCACAATTTCTTGATTGCTCCAAGGCAACTACATCTACAAATTAGAAGGCAGCATATAAATATTTACAGTTGACAAAGCACCAATAATGAATTTTTATTGTTTAAATAAAAAGTATTAAACGTTTATACTTATATATACTTTAATAGAGCTGTATAGAAGAATATATAACTTTATAGACGTTTATAGATTTTCGTAGAAATTGATATAACAAAAGCATACATGAGGCTTATGAATGGAAACGAACCTTATTACAGCTAAGAAATTAGCCAGAAGATGGGGCATAAAACCATCAACTCTTAGTCAATGGAGCTGGAACGGTAAAGGTCCTAAATACCTCAAGCTAGGTGGCAGAATTCTCTACCGAATTATGGATATAGCCTCTTTTGAAGAGATGCAGCTTCGTAAAAACACAACTGGAGGAGCTAGAAATTTATGCATGGGCTTGCTACCACTAAACCTAGAATCAAGGACAGACCTCTTATGTTCCTTCGTGTGCCAAAATAACGATCCAGCTGCCTTGACGTCACATGTTGATGTTTTTTTAATTGGGAACGGATTGCGAACTGAGAAGGTTTTAGTCTCAAGACGTAGTGACATACATAATCCAGCAAAACGGCAAAACAAAAATAGGAAAAAACACCAACCTGCAAGTTTTCATAAAACAAACCAACGACTACAGCTATGCTCGCCGATACTAGCACGATGGATTTGCGAAGGACAAAAGGACGATGATTTGATGGGGGTGAAGATTTTGTCATATTTAATCCTCTTTTTTTCACTTTACCAAAACTACACTATTTATCAAATAAAAAGGAGGATTTATGAGAATTAGCAATCACTTCACCCGCGGCGGACAATTATCTTTGCACCGATTACGTATGTTTAAGCAAATAATCTTCTCAACAGTTCTTATTACAATTTTGTGTATCAGCCTTTTTTTGGATATCAGACTTACAGAAACACGTCTTCTTATGAGTGGTATTTGCTCAAAGAAAGTCTTTATGCAGAGTTGTTATTGAACATGAGTTTTGGAAGTGAAGAAAAGGTAACGCAGGATTTTAAATATCAAGATGGCAGAGTAGGACAAGTGCGATCTCAGGATCTTGTCCGAAATCTTTATATGCAACGATCTATCGATCGTCTTGAAATCACTCTCAAACAAAATCTAGTATTTGGGGTTTTGTTTGGTTTATTGAGTGCATTTTTAACCATCTTCTTTTTTATTTTTAGAGGATACACACAATCGATAAAGAAAGTTAATAGGGGACAGAAACTCGTGTCTGTTAAAGACTTGAGAAAACTTCTACTTAAGGGAAAAGCAGCCTCAGACTTGTCTTTAGATAAGCTCCCTTTGGTTAAAGATAAAGAAACGTCTCATATGATGGTCACTGGCACCACTGGTTCCGGTAAATCCAATTGTTTTAATACCCTTCTTCCTCAAATTCGAGAACGAGGAGATAGAGCTATTATTGTGGATTTAACAGGTGATTATGTTTTGCGTTTTTATAACTCAGAGTGTGACACTATTTTAAATCCGTTTGACCAAAGATCTACCAACTGGTCTGTGTGGGATGAGTGCCAAACAGAAGCACAGTTTGATACTTTTGCAGAGGCTTTTGTAACTCACAAAAAATCTGTTCAAGATAGTTTCTGGGATAATGCGGGAAGAATAATTTTATCAACCGCTTTAAAAAAATTGAAGGAAGAGGGGGATTGTTCCGTACAAAACCTTTATGAGGTGTTGGTAAAATCGAGCCTGAAGGACTATAGCCAATTTTTTTTGGGAACAGAAGCCGCCCCTTTTACAGATGAAAAAGGGGATAAAACAACATTTTCAATTCGCTCTACGCTCGTCTCACAAATAGCTTGTTTAAAACATTTAGAAGAAAAATCAGATTTTTCTATCAGGCAATGGATTGAGGATGAAAGTGAGAGTGGGTGGTTGTTTTTAACAGCAAGGCCTGATCAGAGAAAAACCCTTAAACCTCTGATAACAGCATGGATGGATATAGCTATCAACGCATTGATGACCTTAGACCCTGATTCTCAAAGAAGATTATGGTTTATTGTGGATGAGCTCCCGGCACTTCAAAAACTACCTTCTCTTGAGGCAGCACTCGCGGAATCAAGAAAATATGGAGGGTGTTTAATGGCAGGAATTCAAAGTTTTCCCCAACTGATAAACATATACGGGCACTCTACGTCTCAAGCTCTCTTAGATCTTTTTAACACGAAAATCTTTTTTAGAAGCACAGATCCTAATACGACCAGTTGGATTTCCAATGTTCTTGGGGAGGCAGAAACGAAAGAAGTACAGGAAAATCTTTCTTATGGTTCTAATACCATGAGAGATGGGGTCTCATTGAGTCAGAATAATCTGAGTCGCCCTATCGTTTTGCCAACAGAGATCATGAGTCTGAAAGATCTAGAGTGTTATGTGAAACTGCCAGGGCAATACCCGGTTAGCAAGCTCGCTATGAATTATAAACCCAGTGTGAAAAATTCTAAAGCATTTGTTACAAAAGAAGAGAAGCCCAAAAAAGCTAAAATATCTCAGAAAATCATCTCTCAAGGAAAACATTCATTGAATCATGAAATGGGATAAAATATTGTATATGAAAATAGATACAGAAGGCTATTATAGATAAAGCGTGTAGTTGCATGATCTCTCTCTGAAATAGCCTGCGTCTCCATTATATATGCTGTACATCAAGGATTCCCAATCATATAAGAGCATATTGATTAGAACAGGTCTTGCAATGTAACAGAGTGATGAACGAGTTCTTCGGACCATCCGTTTTTTTTCAATCCAGAAACGGTAATCATTGTTAAAAATATTTGTTTGGGTGTTTTAATATTTTTTTCAAAAACTTCTTGTTTTTTCATTAAATTTTTGGCGTAAGACTTATCAATAATGAAAGGTTTAGATGAATATTTAATTTCACATAAAGTGATGGCATCATCATCACGATCTAAAAGTAGGTCAATTTGTGCACCATCTTCTTCCTTTCTATAGTTACCGTGATATCTCCAGTGGCTCACAAAACAACCACAGTTTTCAAGCCCAAGGGCATGAATTATTTTATCGACGTGTTTATAACAAATATTCTCAAAAGAATAGCCTGCCCAACTATACCACGCCGGAGATTTCGAAATTCGGGTCCAATAATCTGTCCCTTTTGGAAGTTCCTTCCCTTCTATTAAGTCCGCAATCCATTTAAAATAAAACAATATGTATTCATCTACGACCTTATAATAGTGATCTCTTTTTTTGCGCCCATAAGGCAAAAATCGTTGAATAAAGCCAGCAACAGCTAGTTCGTCAAGTCGTTCGGCAAGTCGGCCTCCTACTTTCTTTCCTACTTTCTGAGCTAGTTCTGAAAAAGAAATTCCGTAGTGTCGTTGAGCAATGACCTTGACAATTTGAAGATTGAGTTCAGCCGCTTCGAAAAGTGATCGAAACAGACGATGAAACTCACCGTATAGAACCCCATCCTTTTTAAAACACATATCATTAATATTTTGTGAAATTGATTTTGTAGGATCTAGATGATTGAGATAATATGGGATTCCACCCATTACCATGTACAAGTCTAGCACTTGCTTTTTTGACAGCTTAATTTTTTTCTTCTCAAGAAACATCTTTGTTTCAGAGAGGTTAAAAGGTTCCAAAAGCAGAGTTTTGGTTACACGATTATGCAGTCCTCCTTTAGCATTTATCAAATGAGAGATCATCCATGACGCTGCTGAACCACAAACAATTAATTTTACTTGAGGCAATTTACTCCACTGAGTGTTCCAGAAATAATCCAAATTTTGGAGGAGTTTGGACTTTCGTGTGGCAAGCCAGGGAAGTTCATCAAAAAATAAAATTATTTTCTTATTTTTATGCTTTATAATTTCCTGTGTAAGAAGCTCAAAGGCTTCCCTCCAGCTTTTAGGAGAACTTATGGGAATTCCTGGATAAAAGGTTGTTGAAAAGCTTTGGGTAAAATTGAGAAGTTGTGTTTTTAAATTACCATCTTTTGTTCCTGTACATTCAAGATAGACACCTTTTTGAGAGAGACACTGTTGGATTAGATAGGTTTTGCCAACTCTTCTTCTTCCATAAATAGCAACAAATTCTGCTTCTTTAGAGGAAAGCATTTTTTCAAGAATAGTTTGTTCTTTTTTTCGACCAATTAAATACATATCCATACCCTAGTTATTGCCGCTTATAGATAGTTTATATACGGCAAGTTCTATAATTTCAATATTATTATTGCCACTTATGTAATGTTTATAGATGGCAACAACGCAATCTTTAAGAATTTCAAAGGTTTCTAGGAGAGGAAGGCATTTCAAAGGTTTCAGAAATCTTTGGTGTTAGTAGAGTAAGCCTCATGCAATGGATAAGTGAGTTTGAAAAAGGAGGGGTTGAAGGCCTTAAACTGAAGCCCGGCAGAGGGCGTAAAAGCATTTTGAACGATGAGGAGGTTGCGACGGTAAAAACCTGCTTACAAGAAGACTTCAATCTCACAATTAAGGCAGTTAAACTAAAGATCGAGCAAGATTTTGGCAAGCAACTAGGCATGTCGGCGACCAATAATTTACTGAGAAAACTGAACTTCTCATACATTACTCCACGAGCGAAGCACTACAAACAAGACAAGAGTTTGCATAAAGAATTTAAAAAAAAATCTTAAAAAGCAGTTTGATGAAGATCCTGACAGGCTTCTTTACTTTTTTGACGAGTTTAGATTTGGTACCCACTCAAAACTAGGGCATGGGTGGTTTCCAAAAGGAAAAAGAATTCCAGTGAAAGTAAAGCTGGGGTTCCAAAACTTTTATCTGTATAGCGCTGTAAGTCCTCAGAATGGTGAAGATTTCACCATGATTCTACCGCTCGTAAACACTGTGTGCATGAACATCTTTTTGCAGCAAATGTCCCAACACCTTGGAAGCAAAAAGGCTTTGATTGTTATGGATTGTGCTAGTTGGCATAAATCTCAATCTTTATCCGTGCCTTCCAATATAAGCGTCATGCTTTTGCCTCCATATTCTCCTGAGCTGAATCCTGTCGAAAGACTTTGGCGGTATATCAAGCAAAACACCATTAAAAACAAGGTCTTTGATACCTTGGCGGCTCTGGAAATTGAAATCTCTGACTTTATTAATTCAATCCAACCTCAAACTCTCAAATCTCTTTGTTCCTTAAATTATTTGTAAGTTTATTTTGTGGAGTTGGTATAAGTTGCTTCTTTAGCTTTCTGAATATCATTAAAATACTTTATATTTTGATCATCTCTGAGATATTCTTGTTTGTTAATTCGAACACAATATCCTTCTCTGTTAAACCTCTCCCCTGACATGATCTCAAAATACTTCCCGTATACCAGATAGATATAATCATCAGAATATTTGGTCCAGAATGGGTAGTGTACCCACATATCTTTTTCAATTTCCATTCTTCTATCAGAAAAGAATCTCTCTTCATCTGAAAAATTTGGCTTTAACTTCTTTCTAGGAGGAAGTTTTTCATCGTATTTTCTTTTTTTATTATCAGAGGATGAATGTTCAACATATACATCTTCCGACGCAAGTCTTCCAAGATCTGTTTGATAAAAACTTTGAATAAAGTCTTTAGCTTTCGAACCTTCAAAAATGAGTGTGGCTTCATGTTTATGAGTATGATAGATCTCATCTCGAGCCGCACATAGCCAATTGAATGAACCCTCTCCTATGAGTTTGTCATCCATAATAATGGTCTTTGCATGAAGGTGAGGAAAGGTCTTCAATTTTAAATTTGAATAATTAAATAAATCTCCTAAATAGTCTCTATATCTCTTTTCATGGTCAGGCAAACATACAAAACAAACCGATACATTTCTTTCTAAAACGGTTGTGAGGAGGTTTCTTACAAAATCTCGTTGATAAGTATTAACTCCATCCCATGAAACAAAAGGAGAAAAAATAACGATTCTTTTTTTCGCGCGCTCAAAAATGTCCAAGAGTTTTCTTCTATGTTCCTCTATAACAGGTACATATGTAAGTGTGGATTCATCGTCCAAAACGTATTGCCTAGATAGTTGGTTGTCGGGATTGCGCTTGAATAAGTACGCTTTCCTATGGTTGGTTCTATTATATTCTCCAAATTCCTTATTTCTATAGTACTTCAAAACTTTCCATATATCATCTGTCATTCTACAGGCTTCGTCTCCCTCAAAAACAAGAGTACTATTGAACGAGCGATAGTGGACAGGGACTGTTAAATCGGAAAGCCAATTGAAAGACCCTACCATAACTAGTTTACTATCAACAGCAACGATTTTTGCATGTGTTTGTGTCCAAGCTGCATTGATACCATAGTTATGAAAATATTTTTCTACTTCAGAAGGAATTGGAGAATATCGGCTTTCTTTATCACTATAATTAAAACGAAAATAAACTTGTACGTTTCTATGACGTGCTTCAGGAATTATTGTTGTAAATAAAGGTGTTTTAAGAACAGAAGTATAAAGGTTTCCATAATTTGTGACTAAGACGGACTTTCCGGCACTTTTAAAGGCACTTTCTAATGCTCCAACATGTTCTTCATGGGTGGATAACCTATAAACTCTATTACGTTCTTCTGCTTCTTCCTCTCCTGCCAGAGCATCACTATAAATAAGAAGACTAAGAAACAAAGAAAGGAAAGAAAGAGAAAAATTATAAATTTTTATGCGAAGCATACTCTTTCCATTTTTATCTTGTTAAGCTGATGTTTAAAGCTATTTTGTAACTAAATTCACATGGAGGTGAACCCGTGTCAAGAACCAAGAATTTAATTCTCGTCAGCGCTCAATCCCTCTCGATAGCTCTTTCTCTTTTAACTGTTCTTGTGTCAGTTTAATCTGAGAGTGCATTTCTTGCTGTGTTCGCGTTTGCATTTCTTTCAGCTCGGCAGAATCTAGTATTTGTGGATTCCTTAAAATCTCCTTTGATTCTTGAAAACGTATATATTCCTTAATAACTTTTCTTTCATGGGAAGATATATGACCGTAAGTATCATCTAGTTGTTGAGCCCTTTCATGAGAATACAGAGCAACCTTTACGAATTGAGTTATCTGCTCTTCTGTTGGGGAGTAGGCGTATTTTTCTCTATGTTGAATAATAAGTGACGCTGTGTGCTTTGCTACATTAGGTGATAGATTTTGATTTTGTTCAAAACGCGTTGTGAGGATTTTCCAATCTTGTTGATTCTGTCCGAATTCCTTCTGAGCCGTTTTTGTAAACTTATAATAATTATGGTTCGATTTCTCTGATCTTAAACGGCTCTGTCGCGTTTGTTGTGCAGGGTCGTGGAGAGACAGAAGATTCCTTTCTTTCAGGCACATTACGTCATTAGAGCCGCAAAATTTTGGAAGGTGGATAGCACGGCATCAAGGTCTTTAATTTGTCCTTTCTGAATCATACGCACGCTTTCAATTCCTGCAAGAGTTCTGGAAGCTGACCAAAAGCTCTTGAATCCAAGCATGAGCCTCGTTCTTTTCTTTATAAACCGATGATCCTGCTCAACCACATTGTTTAGGTATTTGTTTTGGCGAATTTCTATCTGCTGCCCTTTGCTCAGTGGTTTGTTGACGTCATTCAAAGCTGCCTTGTTGCTGCCACTCTTGTCTATATTTACCTTTGAAGGAAGCCCATTGTTATTAATGGATTTCTTGAAAAAAGCCCTGGCTGCCTTTTCATCTCTTCTCGCTCGAAGGAGAAAATCAATGGTATCTCCATATTTGTCAACGGCCCTATAAAGATAAATCCATTTTCCATTAAGCTTGATGTAAGTCTCATCCATGTGCCAACTGCTGTTTACAGGTCTTTTACGCTTGCGAACGCGTTTTTCAAGAAGAGGGACAAATTTCTTGACCCATCTTTGTAACGTTGAATGGTCAATGGTTGCACCTCGCATGGTCATAATTTCTTCTAAGTCACGATAGCTTAGGGAAAATCGGCATTTCATGTAAACAAACGTCATGATGGCTTCAGGCGACGAGCAAAATCCCTTGAAATTGTGCAGCAGTTTTGACGAAATTTGAAACATTCTTACCTCCACTGTTTACGGAGAGAATATTCTTTTTACTCAAATTATTCAACAGACGCGACAGAACCTCTTAAACTCTTTTCAAATTCCCTTCCTTCAATGCTTGCTAAACGATCTCCATAAATTGTCCCCCTCAAAATATCTTCTTGTTTATGAGGCCCCTCATACTTTAAATCATTCAGTACATCTTTTTTGATTTCGTCAGAACGTTTAATCTCAAGCCGAGCCCTTGCTGAAAGTATTTTAACATCTTCATGACTGGGATCTTGTCCTGTCCTGCTTTTCAATGCTTTCAAATGATAGAGAGTTCTGTAAGATTGTTTGTTTAATAATGTCCGTTCGTTTTGATCTGGCGTTTCTTTGAACCTCTCTTGATAAACCGAGTGTAACCGGCGCTCCAAGATTTCTTGCATATTTTGACAGGATTTTGCTTCCATAACAAAGTAATTATCTTTTTCCTGTACTGGCTTGAGAGAGTTATCACGCGTATCCTCAAACTTATAAAAATCCTCATTCTGATGGAAATAATCCTTTACATGCGTCCAAATTGCTTGTGATTTATCACGTGCTACTTGCGTCAAACCAAGAGAGGAATCTTTTTGTTTTTCTTGAACCTCTTGCAAGGTAAGATAATTGACGCTAGCCGTTTTTGACCCTGTGCGACTTATCTGGTTAATAAATTGATTAAAATCTCGCGTCTCGTCCCTATTGATAAAGATCTGAATATCCTTACTGTGCCGGGTTAACGCGACATAGCTGTTATTATGATTTGTGGCTCTGTCATGTAGGACATAAACTTGATCTATAGTAGCCCCTTGTGCTTTGTAAATTGTACCGGCATATCCATGCTTTAAGCCTCTATAAGTGCGAGGATCTAGAGTGATTTCTTGGCCATTATCCTGTTTAATCAGGCAGGTTTTAGATGTAAGTCCTGTGATAATCCCAACATTGCCGTTGAAAACTCCAATCTCCTTGTCTGTTAGCGTAAAAAGGACTCTGTCTCCGCAAGAAAACCTCTCAGATCCTCTCGTTGTTTCTATGATGTAATCTTTCTCCCCTAGTTCTCCCCGGTCTTTCCTAATATCTCTTACAGCAGCGTTGAGAGCATCCACATCTATATTACGTTGCGCTAATATAAATCTCTGATCTTTCGGATGGGCCGTAGAGTCCCGAGACCACTGATTGACGATGGCACTTAGGGCGTCTTGTTTTTTTTTATGCCAGTTAAGCTTGTTGTGCTCTTTCAGAGTTTGCACAGCAGAATGCACCTTAAGATTTGATAAATCTTCAGAAACTTGTCGTTGCCAATGCAGCTGCTGCCTTTGAACAGTCTCTATTAAACGAGACTCAAAACGTTGCGCCAACACTTCAAACATACCCCCTCGCTCAATAGAAGGTAGTTGGCGTTCATCTCCTACTAAAATAACTTTTGTGTGTGCACGTTTGGCGACATTAAACAGCTCAACCATGAGTTCTGTGCCAAGCATCGCGGCTTCATCCACGACCAAAACCGTTTTGGAATCAATTGAGGTTCTCTTGTTTTTAAGCTGAAAAAGTAACGAGTGGCAGGTTGTTGCGTGCGTAAAACCCCCATCTTTTAAATCATTTACTACCTTGTTTGTCGGAGCAAGACCAATCACCTTAAAGCCGGAGTTTTCATAAGCTTCGCGGATAGGAGAGAGCACATAGCTCTTTCCAACTCCAGCACGCCCTTGAATGATTTTTAGGTTACTGTCATTAGAGATGGTATGCTCAAAGACATCAGCCTGCTCTTTAGTAATGGACGTTGCTTTTAAAGAGGCCTCAACGGCCTCGGATTTGATTTCAAAAGACTGCTTATCAGCTATATTTTGAGAAAAACGTAAGAGTTTTTTTTCTTGTTCTCGGATTTCCTTCAAAGTAAAGGAATTTGTCCCTTGAGACGTTTCTGGATGAAAGAGCTCTATAACACTCTTACTGGTTAAAACTTCTTTCAAAAGAGTCTCTCTAAATTCGTGAGGAATATGTTTATTGCAGAACCTTTCTATATCCTGGACCTTAAATACAGCTTTTTCTCGTGTTACTTCACTCAAAATGGCTTCAGGATCTTTCGTAAGCTTCTCATTTGCTGATTTAATAAGTTCAGCACGAATAAGAGCATCGTTCATGTGATTGCGCATACGGACCGGACCTAAATGTTCTTGAGGGACGATGCCAATGGGATCCACTCTTATATCAAGGCCTTTTTCTATAAAATACTCATTTTGAATATCTCTAACAATTTCACCAACAACTTCCGCTTCAACAACAGCCCCTTTTCGCACTAGAGGATCTGTGTCTCTGGCTTTGTGAGAGGCCAACTCTTTGCCATCTTTCGTAAACCTTCTTGTTGTAATGAGCATATGGGCTATAAAGTGATTCTTCGAAGTCACCCCATAACGTCTTGCGACGGTTTCTTTGTTCTGATATATTGAATTCTCTCTTAAAAAGATTCCCTAGGAGTAGGGTATGACAACAACTAATATTCTTGAAAAAAAGAAAATTCGTTTAGAACAACTAAAAAACCGTCTGAAAGAACAAGAGTCTTTGTTGAAAAAAACTGAGAGGAAATCCAGAACACGAAAACTTATTGAGCTTGGAGGACTTGTATCAAAAGCAGGACTCTCTGATTTAAATACCAATGCTCTATATGGAGGACTTCTCTCCTTAAAAGAGGCGAGAGAAAAAATTCCGCAGGAGGTTGATAAATGGGAGGTAAAGGGAGGAGTTGAGTTTGGCAAAGAAAGTAAGAAAAAAACACCTGTTATTGTCGTTTTTAAGGACAAACCTTCTGCTGAAATAAGAGCTAAAATCCGAGAGTCTGGATTAAGGTGGAATGCCATCAGAAAAGACTGGCAAGGCCACGTTATGTTAAAAGCTCTTGAAAATGTACTGCAGGGCTAAACGCTAAAATAACAAAGATGCCGTAGAGAGCCTAAGGGGATATGATTTATAAGGCTACGTTATTTGACTCAGGAAAAACTAATTAACTACAGTGGTGGAGCTTTGAGAGCTTATGAACTTAGTTTATATCAATTTTCAGGCTAAAAACCCTGCTAGTAACGTTTCAGGGTATTATGCAATTTGTGTCGGACAGGCAGAGTGGGTGATCTCAACAAATTATGAGCGTATAGGACAGAGAGGACAGAGAGGACAGAGAAAAGAATATACTATTGAAGATATTGGGCAGGCTATTCAAATGACGCAGGGTATTTTAAAAAAACGTTTTAATGCAAAAAACGCATAGGATGTAACTACACCCTTAAAAGGTTTTCTGTTGAAGAAAAAAAGAGTATTATGAAAAAAGCATGATAGGAGGAAAATTTACGAGGATTTTCGTATCATCTGTCAGAGAAAATGATAGGCAGCAAGATATTATTCAGTCACAGTATCAGCCTCAGATTGAACCTCTGAGTAATCCCCAACATACAAGGCTGGAAAATACGGAAATTTTTCCTCTCTAATGTCTGAAGCAGCTTCCTTTTTAAAAATTTCAACTTCTTGTCCGGTCCATTGATTTCTAAACTGTCGAAAAGAGGAAATAAATGCAAAATCCTGCTTAAAATGGCCACGGATTTTTTCCGCAAATTCACCAAAAGGAGAACAGGTAGCAAGCAAACCAGGACCACAAGCATCACCGCAGATATCAAACCTTGAGTGAACATTGATCATAAAAAACACTCGTTTCTTTCCTGTTATTTGATCTCTTGTTTTGAAAAATCTTTTTTCCTCTGGGAGATTAAATTGTCTTCGCAAGTCACTAATGAACTTCTGTTCACTATGCCACAACTGATATAGTATTTCATTGGTTCGAACTTTATCAAAATCTAAATCTTTCCTAAATGCATCAAATTCATCTTCCGATTCTCTGACTCTCTTATAATAATCCTCTTCACTAGATTTTAAAGGGTTTGAATTATCTCTCAAAAAGGTCAATCTTGCATCTATTCCTGTTAATTCACTTTCATATTTTCTCCTCAAGGCCATATATTTTTCTTGCGCTTTTCTTGAAAATCCATCACTTACTCTAGTGTAAGTTGAACTAAGTCTTTCATTTATTGCAATTAACTCTTGAACTCTTCCTGTGTAATTAAGGAGTGTTCTAAAATTTTTAACAATTTCATCTTGAGTAGTATTAAAATCAAAAAAATGGACCCGGCCCTTAAAGCGTAGCTCATATTCCCTATACATCTCACGAAGTTGTGAAATCTCAGAAAATAAATCAAAAGAATCATAAGATTCCATGTATGAAAAATTTACTTTTTTCTGTACATCTGTATTTTTTTGTTTAGATAATTGCCGTTTGGCCGAAGATTTACGAAGATCCGTATCAACGTATTGAAGAAGTTCACCAACACTTTCTTGGACTTTACTACCAATAAAACGTTTTATCCCATTGAATGATGTTATATTAGAACTCGAGCTATCGTAAACTAGGTCTTCCTCCAGTACTCTTTCCAATTCATATTGTTGAGTTTCTTCGTCCAAAACCACATAATTGAATCTAACAACAAAAATATTCCTTCCTGCCCAATCTTTGTCGAAATTTTTTATCCCTTGTAGAACTTCTTCCTCAATTTTAGATAATTCTAGATGTGTTTCAGAAACGCTTATCTTGTATGGCTGTAGTATCTCCAGGTTTTCACTGTCGACACTACGCCAACTATGTTTCGCTGGAGTACCGAAGCTTTCCTGTAAGCATAATATTAAGCAAGCTGAAACAACTATACTTCTTAATGCATTCATTTTCATCTAATTTACTTAAGTTTGAAGTTTAATGGGCCAAAGCAGAATTTTCATAGAAAAGCTGATGCGCATTCAGCCAATTCTCACTTGCATGATTAGCTAATCTTTCATTTAACGTATTTACTGCACCTTCCTGAGATAAAATTCCTTCATCAAAGAAAACAACTCTACCTGCACATTCTTCAAAATCTCTTGACTCTTTGACAGCTTCGGCTCTCAAATTATCGTAGAAATAAGTAATTGCACCAATATCTGCATAATTTTGTGTTAAATCAACCTTTAGGTTTTCCATTCTTAAAATCACTGGAACTAACCCTATAATGCCTGCTTGAGCTATCTGATTACACGATAAATCCAAAACTTCCAAATTAGGCATCTTGCTCACGTAGCTGCAAACCACCTCTGCTCCTTCATCTGAAATTTCATTACCCCTTAAATTAATAAACCTTATCTCGTCCAACATGTTATCTGATTCAATTTTTTTAAATATTCGGCTTACAGAAATTGGTCGAGGCGAAGTTTTGCTGTCAGCTACAGAATCATCTGCTATTCCTCTTTTACTTAAATCAAGGGAAATAGCGCCACTTGAAAAGGGAAGAAACACCACTAACAAAAACATCAATGTTTTATACATATTTCACCTTGTAATAATTTAATGGGTTTAGTTTAAAACAAATAAGAAATAAGTCAAGACATAATCTCGTAATTTTTCGAAATTATCCCTGAAAAATCCCTATAATCTCCTGTTTTTCAAACTTGCCACAATCGACTGAAAATATAGGAAAATTGAGAAAGCTCCATCGTCTAATGAAGGTTTTCTTAGAAACTTTCTTATGCAGTTTCATTAGCTGTTCCATACCTGATTTTACTTCAGACATTGGAAAATTCCAGGCAAGAGAATTCATGTCCTTTTTATTTTCAACGCCCAACCCTAAAACAGCCCCACCACCATCATCGAAGTGGTTATATATGGAGATTCCATCTTCGATCCCACAAATTTCCTCTCTCATACGAATGACGTCTGAGTTCTCAAGGCTGCTCCACGGAAACATAGCCCGTCCACTATTCATCAAAAAATGAAGGGAGGGACCTTTATCTGCAAGACATTCCTTCTTGTATGTTTTGCCCCAATGGGCGTCAGAAAAGTAAGTTAAGGCTTTTTTATCTGAGGTAACAACGCCATAAGAAATATATTTGAAACCTAATTTTCTTAAATTTTTTAACACTTTTAAAAACCCGCTTTCTTTAGGCAACAGACTAAGGTCATATTTTTGATCGCATGTCATCCCGAAACGGTTCTGTCGCGTCTGTTGAATAATTTGAGTAAAAAGAATATTCTCTCCGTAAACAGTGGAGGTAAGAATGTTTCAAATTTCGTCAAAACTGCTGCACAATTTCAA
>Ga0066609_10001255_pt1 | contig 15014 bp, 15 predicted proteins | sample SaaInlV_DNA_150m_FD_60378 | JGI IMG/M metagenome (GOLD analysis project Ga0066609, IMG submission 60378) | Marine microbial communities from expanding oxygen minimum zones in the Saanich Inlet - SI075_LV_DNA_150m | ecosystem: Environmental > Aquatic > Marine > Unclassified | place: British...
TGTGGTGGTACTAATTGTCCACCGCAACCCATGAGTGATTCAGCAATAAATACAGAAACTCGTTTTCCAGATTCTTGAATTTTATCAAGTTTAATTTGAACTTCATTTGCATAGGCTGTTCCGGAGTCTTTTCCCCGATATTTTCCACGAAATGGGTCTGGCATTGGAACTGTGTGAACAAAATTAGGGGCACCCTTTCCACCCTTTCCATTATGTTTATAGGGGCTGATCTCGATCAAGGAAGACAGATTGCCATGATAAGCAGCATCCAGGACGATTGTTTCTTTGCTTTGGGTGACGTGACGAGCAATACGTAGAGCCAAGTCATTGGCTTCGCTGCCAGAATTGGTAAAAAAGCAGACATCAAGTCCAGCAGGCAATTTGTCCGTAAGCTTCTGTGCATAATTGACTATAGTTTCATCCAAGTACCTTGTATTAGTATTTAGTTTTTCATATTGGAGTTGGGCGGCTGAAACCACTTTTGGATGGCAATGGCCCACATGCTGGATATTGTTTACCGCATCTAGATATTGACATCCATCCGCATCATAGAGATACTGCCCTTTCCCTTTTACAATATGGAGTGTTTTACCGTAAGACAAACTCAATGAGGGCGCGAGATGTTTTTCCCGGAGGGATTGAATTGATTTTTTATCTAGCATTTTGAACTAGAATAACAATTATTGAAATAAACTTCACTCTAAAAGGAGATGAGTCATCTAACAAATCAAATAATGGAAAATAATTTAAAAGTGATTGTACTTTAGAAAGTTTCATTTAACACTGTATGAAATCCATTAATCTGTTTGACAATTCTTTTAAATCCTCATTTTCTAATTTTCGCAACAAATCCCAGGCCGGTTTTTGAGATATTGATAAATACTTATTCTCCGGGAATAATTTCACGCGCCATGCAGACATTGTAACAGAAATACACAATCTAATACAGGATAGAAAAATGGCTGACCTTATTTCTGCATCATTTAATGGAAAAACGGAATGATACCCTTTCAAAACTTGCGCCATGGATAAAAATGGGTCATCTTTTTCCAATCCAACGTAAGCCATGCAGACGGCCACTTCAGCCACTTGGTAAGAAAAAATCATATCACCAAAATCAATGATTCCGGTAGTTTCGCCTTTTTCATTTATGAGTACATTATGATCATTGCCGTCATTATGGATGACTGCCATTCTTAAATCAACAAGAGAAACATGTTGCTCAAATTCATTTAAAAAATGGTTTACCGTCTTTCGCATATTCTCGTCTTTAAGATCGGATAGTCTGGATCGAATCAATGAAACTGATCGAATATCCCAATCAAATTCACGATCTGCTGCAGGATGAGAAAACCCTGCCAACGATTGACTTAATCTCCCCAAAAATTTCCCTAACTTTTCAAAATCTTGAGAATACATTTTTCTGTCTTTTAAAAATATTCCATCTAAATATTCAACTAATCTGACGAAATATTTTTGTCCATCTTTTTCAATTTCTTTAATTCTACCCATTTGTAATGGTACACCCAAAGCAGGATCGTGGGTATGGATAAATAGAACGGCTTCATTTTGTAAATCTAAAATTTCACGTGGTTCTGCCAGATTGGATATTTTTAAAACATATTTTTGATTGGAATTAGATAGGATGAGAAAATTCTGGTCCCGGTCGCTATAAAGATCATGGGCTTTGCCGGACAAATTAAATAGAGACAAACTTATTTTTTCTACTTCCAGTTCGGAAAATATTGGCGGTGCTGTGGTAAATACAGAAGACATTTAGAATAAAAATTACAGTACGAGACTACTCGGTTCCACCTTCATTTTTAGTTAGTATCAAACAATATTGTCATTGCGATAAAGATTTGAGAATCCACCAGTATTTTTTTATTTATTTTAAATAGTGTTAGTTGAATTGGAGGGTATTCTGAATGTTTCAAAGGTTCTTCCGACCACAGATTTCTGAAATATAATTAATCGTAACCGTTGAAAGGTTGACGCAAACAAAACCTATGAATTTGGTGGTAAACTGTTTATTTCTGGATTTCGGTTCTAGGCAATCCTAACCGGAATGATAGGAGAAAGGATAAATCAGGATTCCATATTTTTATTCACAGCAATATGGATGCCCAGTAAAACCAGTTCCGGCACAATGATGTGAAATAAATTGTCATTGCGATAAAGATTTGAGAATCCACCGGTTGCCACCACCACCGGTTTTTCTTCTGGAAATGATTCACGCGTAATTTCTTTGATCAATTCTTTCACCATTCCCATTTGCCCAAAATAGAGTCCGGACTGGATGCTGCCCATGGTGGATCGCCCCACCACTTTTTCCCGTTTCACAATTTCTACGGGCGGAAGTTTGGCTGCTTTTTGTTCAAGCGCTTCCATGGAAATTTGGAGTCCTGGAATAATCGTGCCACCTTGATAGACTTTATCTTTGGTCACCACATCAAAAGTCGTTGCCGTTCCAAAATCAATTAGAATTAGGTTTTTCCCGGGAAATTGATCTACGGCAGCCACAGCCGCTGCAATCCGATCGGCACCCACTTCTGCTGGATTCCGGTAATTAATTTTGAGTCCTATTTTTGCACCGGGACCCAACTCAAAAGGCCTTATACCAAAATATTTAATACAAGCATTCCGTAAAGAATGGATTGCATCGGGAACGACAGAACAAATTCCGATGTGGCTAATCTGTTTTGGATCCAAGTCATTTTCGTTTAATACCGATCGTAAAAAAATGCCAATTTCGTCTGAAGACCCACGAAAGGATGATGTTTTTCTGAATTGAAGAATTAAACGCTTTTCATTGAAAACACCACCATGGATTGATGTATTTCCTACATCGAGACACAATATCATAATATCACCTTTTTTAACATATTTTCCAAAAGGTCACCCAATTCTGTGGCATGATTTACTGAAGATATTTCTCCATTTTGGTCAAATAAATTAAAATCAGATTGGACACCATCTTTCCTAGATGAAACATCATTTTGGACAATCCAATCCGCCCCAGAATTTTGGAATAATTTTTTCACTTTTTCTTTAATTGTAGCAGAATTATTTGTTGCTGTGAATTTGAAAGCAATGAGTCGCATATTCTTATTTTTACATTTTTCTCGTATCGCATTTACGAGTTTGGGTGTCCGTTCCATTTCTAAAATCAATGTGTCTTGATTAGATGAAATTTTGCTCATTTTATTAGAATGAATAGGAGCAAAATCACTCACGGCTGCCAAATGGATTACTGCATCAAAACTATTTTCTGATAAAAGTTTATCCAATTCAATTTGAAGATTTTTGCTAGAAAAAAACTCAACGGATTTATTTTGCCCATTGGGTTTTACAGATTCTTTCGAAGCTAAATAGGTCACCTCCCAATTGTGCTGAATAAAACGTTCAGCAACGGCGGCTGCGGTTTTCCCCGAACTCATATTACTAATGAAGCGAGCCGCATCGATAGGCTCTTTTGTCCCGCCAGCGGTAAGTAATACTGAAGGACGAATAGTTTTTTCTAAAAACGGTTGAATGGCGGCTAAAATATCGGCCGGTTCCATCATACGTCCCAGTCCAACATCACCACAGGCAAGGGTGCCATCATTTGGAGATAAAACACAAACACCCCATTTCTTGAGTCGCTCCAATCCTTCCCGTGTGGCAGGATGAGAGAGCATTTTGGTATTCATGGCTGGTGCGACAAAATAAGGTTTTGCCCAGTCGTGGGCTAAAAATAATGCGGATACCAAATCTTCGCCCAAACCATATCCCAGACGGTTAATGCTTGTGGCCGTGGCTGGCGCCAAGATGGTTAAATCTGCCCATTTCACTAAATCGATATGTGCCATCATTCTCCCTTCTTTAAAAGAGTCGGACATGACCGGTTTTCCAGTGAGTCCTTCCAAGGTAGCGGGCCCGATAAAATTTAGGGCAGAATTTGTGACAACCGCTTGAACTTCGTGTCCCGCTTGCACCAATTTAGAAATCACATCAGCACTTTTGTAAGCGGCAATGGAGCCACTTATTTTAAATAAAATTTTAGAGTTTGACATTATCAATAAGCCTTACATTACCTAATGTTACAGCGCCGAATCGGCGTCCAAAATAATCTTCGATATAATCCACACCAAATCCATATTCATTTAATTCTTTTTTAATGGAATCTGTCGGATTATGAGAGTTCAGAGTTTTATAAAAATTCGGAGCAATTGCCCTTTCTTCTTTTGTTAATAAAATATTTCTGGAAGAAAGGGCAAGTCCATCCTTTTCACGAATTGTGGGACAAGCAATAATTTCAATATCCATAAAAAAAGATGCAACCATATCTCGAATCAGCATGAGTTGCTGGTAATCTTTTTCACCAAAATAAGCCCGAGTAGGATTTACTATATTTAATAGTTTCATCACAACCGTAAGTACACCGTCAAAATGGCCGGGACGATAGGCGCCTTCCATGATTTTACTTTTTTCATTTTCAATGATTCGATACCGATAATGGTTTGGATAAATCTCATCTTTTGTTGGAAAAAATACTGCATCAACCCCTATTGCTCTAATCAAATTTGAATCGGACTCAAAATTTCGTGGATAATTTTCCAAATCATTCTGATTGTTGAATTGTGTTGGATTGACAAAAATACTCACAACAGTCAAATCATTTTCATCCACCGATTTTTTCATAAGTGATAAATGTCCTTTATGGAGCGCGCCCATAGTGGGGACAAATCCTATAGGTTTTTCAGCTGGAATCGATTTCCTGAAAATGAGCCAATCTGCTGTGGAATTAAATATTTGCATCTTAGCTCTTATCAACAATCATTAACAAAAAATTGATAAACCCCTTTATTTTTCCCCTGTCATATGGGAAACACAATGGAGTGTAATAATGGTTATCAATTATTTTAGTTTTAATTGCATTCATTAAAAACTTTCCTGCTCATTAGGGAAATTTCCACTTTTCACATCACTGGTAAATTCATTTAATGCATCTTTAATGACAGAAAAACCATCTGCGTATTTTCTTAAAAATGTGGGATTGAATTCCGGATTCATTCCAAGCAAATCTTGAAAGACTAACACTTGCCCGGATGTATCAGGTCCGGCACCAATACCAATGGTTGGGATATCTAAACCTTCTGTTACTTTTTTTGCGAGATCGGCAGGAACCATTTCTAGTACCAATGCAAAAATACCCGCTTTTTCCAAATCTTGAGCATCTTGAATAAGTTGAGTAGCAACGTCATCTGTCCTGCCCTGGACTTTCCAGCCGCCAACCATATTCACTGACTGGGGTGTTAATCCAAGGTGCCCCATGACAGGCACGCCCGATTCGACAATATGACGGATAATATCTATATGTCCTTTTCCACCTTCAATTTTTACAGAATTTGCGCCTGCTTTCATGATAGTTTCCACAGAAATCATTACAGTATCCCGATCTTTTCGGTGTGCAAGAAACGGCATATCCGCCACAAGAAATTTATTGGGTAAACCACGGTGGACTGCAGAGACATGTGTTGCCATCATGTTTATTGAAGCTGGAATTGTGTTTTCATATCCATGTATCACCATGGCAGCGCTATCTCCCACCAGTACTAAATCGATATCCGATTCATTGACAATTTTAGCTGAGGTAAAATCATAACACGTTACCATTGATATTTTTTCATCCTGGTTTTTTAGTTTCAATAAGCCTTGTATCGTTTTCATGATGCTTTTTCCCGGATGAGTTGAACAAAAGATTGATAAAGTGGTTTAAAATTTTCTCCAAGCACATCCAAATGTTTTTGAATTGTTTGGTTGTCTCCCCGAGCGATAGGGCCAGTTAAAGCAGAATGGCTTTGAAGTGAATTTTTTAAAACTTGAGTTAAATACGGTTTTGCCAAAGAGGCGGGTAAATTCATTCCTTTTATTTTTTTCACATATTCCATAATGAGGAATGATGAAAAATTTCCCGCCATGGACGTCCAGGCATGATAAAGTGGTTTTTGTACTGAATCAATTTCATAAGATAGATTGGGTAATTCGGGGAAATGATCGAAAAAAGGTGAATTCCCTTTTTCAGTTATGAATGGAATTGTCCGGTAAGTCTCCAGATCATATAAATCCGGACCAAATGTAAAAAGTGGGTGAGCGCCTTCAGCAAGCTTAGTAGAAAGAACACCGGAAAAATGAATCAGAGTTTTATTTGGAATAGATTTCGCCAAAGGTTCAATGGCATCATCCGATACAGCTAAAAGAACTTTTTGAATTGGAATTAATAATGTAGAGAGTGGATGTTCAGTTTGGCGTGTCCATTGATAATATGGAATATCTAGGAGAGAAAAATAATGTGCCAAATGTGTGGCGAGCCGACCGCCACCAATTATTAGATAAGATTTATGGAGTGTTGGTACCTGTCCCATGGATCAAGTCCGTCCTTTTTATGTCGTTTAAATAGTCACGTTCAATTAAAGATACGTGCTGCAATTAATGCGTATAAATTTAACATAATCAATTTAACTTTATCGAAACCAAATTATAAAATCTGATTTATGATAAAGTGTAACACATTGAAACAGTTAATTATTATCTATTGTAAAAAAATGTTACGCTTTCACCTTTTATTTCTTAAGTTTATATAATTCGAAGTAGGGGAATCGTTCACCAATCATAGACTATTCCTATCATTCAATGTTATATTGCGGTTAATTAAAAAACATGGGGGAATAATTTCCCCAAAATGAGAAGGATACGTGTGTTAAAAAATAAATCAGTTCTCATCGTAGAATACGATGAAGTGATTTTAAATATTTTATCTTCCCGATTAAAAAAACGGGAAATGATTGTCATAACAGCGGACGATGGTTATGATGGATATATTCGTGCATGTACAGAATCGCCTGATTTTATTATTCTTGATGATCTTCTCCCCAGTATGAACGGATTTCGTCTATCAAGAATGTTGAAATTTGATGAGAGATATAAAGATATTCCAATCATACTCATCAGTTCTACACCTGAGAATGAACAGAATACTAATTATTCACAGGTAGGTATAGATAAACTTTTCTATAAACCATTTCGATTTGGTGACCTCATTTCGTGCTTAGAAGAGCTAGGGACTCCCTGATGCAGACATTTCAATTATTTCATAGTGTATTTTTTCTTTTCGGTGCAATTTTTGGAAGTTTCCTCAATGTTGTCATTTGGCGCGTTCCGCGAAATGAATCTATTGTATCACCACCTTCCCATTGTTCATCGTGTAATAAACAAATTGCACCTTATGATAATATCCCTCTTATAAGTTGGCTTATACTAGGTGGAAAATGTCGTCATTGTAAAAAAGAAATATCTTCTCGTTATATTATTGTTGAATTCATTACGGGTTTATTAACTGTTTTTATGGTTGTTACCTATGGAATATCAACTGAGTTTTTCATAAAAATATTTTATGTTTACATGCTTATAGCAATCACATATATTGATTTTGATCATTATATTATTCCAAATGAATTTATCTTACTGGGAGTAACCAGTTTATTATTTATACATTTTTTCAATGGCTTACCCATTTCAAAATTGGACGGATTCTATGGAGCAATAACGTTTGGTGGATTCCTCTATTTTATTGGTAAAGTTGCAGAATTAATATTAAAAAAAGAAAGTATGGGATTTGGAGACGTAAAACTTGGTCTCGTCCTTGGTGGATTATTAGGATTAAAGTTATCTATTTTGGGTCTTTTTTTATCTTTTCTAATTTCAGGTTTATTTACAATTATAGGTATCTCTCTTTTTAAAATGAAATCGAAAGGTGAGATTCCCTTTGGCCCATTTATGGCGGCTGCAACCCTCGTTATTTTTCTGACACGAACCCCCGGGGGTGGCAACTCTATTTTAAACTGGTACTTTACAACAATGTTTTAATATGGCGAAAATCGGAAAACAAGAACTGGGACAATTATTAGTCCAATCGGGAAAAATTGAGGAACTTGAACTCAAGGATGCCCTTCTAGAGCAAAAAAACTCTAATGATTATTTAGGTAATATCCTAATTAACATGGGTGTATTAACAGAAGATGATCGAAATCAAAGTCTTAGCCATCAACTGAAAATTCCCTTTATTAATCTTGGGTATTATTCTTTGGATCCGGATGTATTAACACTGGTTCCAGAAAAAATTGTAAGAAAATTTAGTGTTCTACCCTTATTTGAAATAAAGGGGACACTCAATGTTGCTATTCCAGACCCACTGGATGCCACGGCGATCAATATGGTCAGAGAAGCATCTGGGTTAAAAATTGAACCTGTTATTGTAACAACTTCTGATTTAGGAAATGCCATTGATCTCCATTATGGTATGTCAAAGTTTGTAACGACAAGCTCTGATGATGACCAAACCAATATGGATGAATTGTTTGACGAAGCAAGAGTCGTTGACTTAGTAGATCGCATTATTGGACAGAGTCAAAAATATAAGGCCAGTGATATTCATATTGAGCCCCGGGAAAATGATATTAGAGTCCGGTTTCGTATTGATGGTCAATTACAAGAATTTCAAAGTTTACCGTTATCCATTTCAAATGCACTGATTTCTCGGTTAAAAATTATGGCCAGTATGGATATTGCTGAAGCTCGACGCCCTCAAGATGGACGCATACTTTTTTTAACTCCTAACAGTCGGCTTGATTTACGGATTTCTACTTATCCAACTTTATACGGTGAAAAATCAGTTCTTCGATTATTAAATATTTCAGATGCTATTCATTCATTGGCAAATTTAGGGTTTGAAGAAAAAGCCTTGGCACAATATAATGAAATGCAAATTGGCGGTGAGGGCATTATTCTCGTTTCGGGTCCAACAGGTAGTGGAAAAACAACAACATTATATTCCACATTAAATAAATTGGAAACACCGAATGTAAATATTGTTACTATCGAAGATCCTGTAGAATATGACCTAGAGAATATTAATCAAGCACAAGTAAATGTAAAATCGGGAGTAACCTTTGCTACTGCTTTGCGTGCCATTCTGAGACAAGATCCAGATATTATTATGGTTGGGGAAGTCCGAGATGAAGAGACAGTTGAATTGGCTATTCGAGCTGCTCTAACGGGTCACCTTGTATTTAGTACAATACATACAAATGACGCAGCCTCGGGATTTACAAGATTACTTAATTGGGGAATTGAACCTTTCTTAGTTACTTCGACTGTTAAAGGAATTATTGCTCAACGACTCGTCCGTCGTATTTGTAAATCCTGTAAAGAGCCCTACAATGCTGACGCCATTGAACTCAATCAAATTGGGATGAACGCGTCAGAATCATTGACATTATATAAAGGTAAAGGCTGTTTATCGTGTCGAAACACTGGGTACAATGGTCGAGTGGGACTATATGAGGTATTGAGAATGGATAATAATATTGCTCAGCTCATTATGGAACTAGCGCCAGCCTATATTATACAAGAGAAAGCCATGGAAAAAGGTATGATAACTCTCCTTGAAGATGGATTATCCAAGGCTAAGCGTGGTGAGACAACCTTATCAGAAGTTATTGAAACTTTAGGCTCAACTCGCGTAGAATAAAATGGCAAAAATATTACACGTAGGCGGTACAAAAAAATCGTTTCCAGAATTAACGCCCTTTGGACACAGTGTCGATACCGTCCAGAATGGCTTGATAGCCCTAAGTGCTCTCTCTCTTCACAATTATGATGTTGTCGTTATAGAAGATGAACTTCCTCTATTATCTCCCGCCAAACTTATTTATGAAATTAATTCACTGTCGGGTCGATTCCCCATTATTGCACTGATACGAAAAGACGAACGTCGAAATGAAATATTAACTGACTTTGGCAATGATCTTTTTGGTTGGTTCGAACCTAAAATAGGTACACCCGAACAATTATCTTCTCTTATTGATACGGCCTATGATTATCATCAATTCCTGGATGAATTACCGACAAAATTGGGAAAGAAGCTAACGTTTCAAGGCTGCTGTAATATTATTGGTATTTCCAAAGCCATGCAGGAAAATTTCAAATTATTGCTCCAAATTCAAGAAAAAGATGTAACCACCCTTTTACGAGGTGAAAGCGGGACAGGAAAAAACTTGGTTGCAAAGTTACTCCATACCAATGGGACTCGGTCTTTAAAACCATTTATATCGGTTAATTGCCCAGCAATACCCTCCGAATTATTAGAGAGTGAATTATTTGGGCATGAAAAAGGTGCATTCACCGGTGCCATAGAGCGGAAAGACGGGAAATTCTTGGTTGCTGATGGAGGCACGATATTTTTAGATGAAATCGGAGATATGAGTCCCTCTCTTCAAGCAAAAATCCTTCGTGTTTTAGAGAGTGGTGAAATCGAGAGAGTGGGCGGCGCAGAAACCAAGATTGTTGATGTTCGCATCATTTCTGCTACCAATCAAGATTTAGATGCAATGATTCGAGATGGGAAATTTCGTCAAGATTTATTTCATCGATTAAATGTCTTCCCCATTTCACTACCCCCTCTGAGGACAAGAATTGGCGATATACCATTATTATCAATGATGATTTTGAAAAAACTTCGTAAAAAACATAATATGCCTGTGAATTATATTGGACCAGAAGCCATGGAATTATTGAAAGAATATAATTGGCCAGGAAATGTACGCGAATTGGAAAACACCCTTGAAAGATGTATTCTCATCTCAGATAATAAACACTTAAAGAGAGATGATATAGAATCTGTCCTGGTGGCTGAATTTGCACATGCACAAGCTCAAAAAAGTTTATTACCTGAAGATATAGCACTAACTGTGAATAAAGAGGCAACTCTAGAAACAGCGTCAAATGAATCATCAAATATGATTATTGAAAATCCAAGTGTAACAAATGAAGTAAAAACTTTAAAACAATTAGAGTATGAAGCAATTGTTTTAGGGCTAGAAAGAACAAAATGGAATTTAACTTTAATATCAAAACAACTCGGTATTAGCCGAATGACTTTGTATCGAAAATTGAAACAACATGGCCTTGGGAACAAAAACTAAATCATCTCAACAGTATAATTATATTGCTCAAAATACCTCCGGTGAAATAGTACGTGGAGAATTAAAAGCAATTAATGAAGATTCAGTCTTACAGCAATTGGACCGCCTTGATTTAGATGCAATTTCAGTTAATCCAATAAAAGAATCCCTTTGGGATAAAGAAATAACATTTTTTGACAGGGTCCCAGCACTGGCAATTTATACATTTACGCGACAACTTTCTGTTATGTTGAAAGCTGGGGTCCCCTTGGTTGATGCGCTAAACTCTATGCACGGTGAAAATACTAACCCAAAACTTAACAAAGCGCTTCATCAAGTCATTGAAGATGTCTCTGGAGGGCAATCCCTTTCCAATGCAATGGCAAAACACCCTAAGTTATTTAATACAATGTTTGTCAATATTGTAAAGGCAGGTGAGAATACGGGTGTTTTAGATACAGTCTTATTACAATTGGCAGAATTTATCAATAACGATTTACAATTAAGGATGGGCATAAAGTCTGCTGTTCGTTATCCTGCGATTGTGGTGGGCATTACCATGGCTGTTGGTGTTTATGCCGTCACATTTATTCTACCACGATTCTCTGCCCTTTTCGCTTCAACAAAAATTGCATTGCCCCTTCCCACAAGAATTTTATTAGGCATGGATCAATTTTTACAATCCTATTTTTATCATCTTATAATTGTTATTGGCCTAGTGGTATTCGCACTTTTTCGATACATTAAAACAAAACATGGGTTATTTCAATTTGACAAATTTGCATTTTTTGCACCCATATTTGGTCCTATTAATCAAAAAATGAGTCTTTCACGCTTTTGCCATGTCTTTGAAACATTGGATAGATCCGGAGTTCCCATTCTTGAATCCTTAGACATTGCGGGTAAAACAGTTGGAAATACTTTTATTCAATCGAGGCTCTCCAAAGTTAAGGGAGATGTAGAAATGGGAAGGAAAGTTGCACGATCTTTAACGGATCATACCCATGATATTTTTCCACCTCATGTATTAAAAATGATTAATGTGGGTGAAGAGTCGGGTGCCTTGGATGATATGTTAAAAGAAATCGCGGTTATGACCGACATTGAAACTGAAGATCTGGTTAAAAAACTAACAGCAACAATAGAACCTGTTATTACGGTATTTATGGGTATTATGATTCTCACCCTTTCCTTATCTATCTTTTTGCCGATTTGGGATATGTATGAGGCTCTCGCAAATACCTAAACGTAACATTATAGTACACTTTGCTTTATTTTAATCATATCATTCTGTTACACTAAAAGATATTAGTTTTCCCTCAACCATTTTATAGAATTCTATTTCAGCTTAGAAAGATATTTATTTGCAATATTTATATTTTATTTCAATTATGACAAGTTCTGGCACGGCTTTTGCTTTAGTATTGGTACATGAAAACTCAAAAACAAAAAGGAAGAGTAAAATGAATAACACTTTAATGAACGTTTTTAATAACGTGAAAAAAACCCGTGGCGCATCTTTGGCTGAATTTGCTGTTGTTGCTGCAATGATGGGTACTATGGCAACGGTTGCTGCACCTAAATTTTCGGGTGTTGGTGCTGGTGCTGAAAAACAGAAAACTTTATCCAATATGGATTTAATTGCTCAAGCTGCTAGTAACTTTTATAATGCTGCGTCAACTAACGAGAAAAAAGGTCGTTTCCCAGGACAGGATAAATATACGAGCCCTGTCGGTGGATATGATGCGACTTCATTAGAAACTATTGATTCTCAACGCGAGGCTGTTGAATTAGCTCTAACATCTTATACCAGCTATACAAACGCAGAAGGGTCTAAATGGACATCTGTCTTTGGTAAAGCACATCCAGATGCTCCAATTTTAGAAGTAAACACGGATGCTGTACTTGGCGATGATGATACTGGACCTGCTGGAGATGGCGCATATGATGGACCCGTTGAATGGTCTTTTTCTTTTGGTGGTGACGTTATTGCATCTCCTTTTCAGGATGGACACTATATTTATACTGTTATTCCAGGATATGGTGCAGAAGCTCCTACACTTTATGTTGCTGACTTAGTGAATCCGTCTGAATACAACACTTCACTTAAACCGTAAAAGAACTTTAAACATCTTTTACAACTCATTTTTTAAAATTAACACAACGAGGAAACATAATGAAAATAAACAAACAAAATAACAAAGGTTTCACTCTCATTGAATTGATTATGGTTACGATCATACTCGGTATTCTTGCAGCTGTGGCAATCCCTAGATACGTGGCTACAGTTACAAGAGCTGAAGCAGCAGCAGAAGATGCAGTTATCTCTGGCATTTTAGCTGGTTTAGAAACTTATGCAACTGAACAGTTGATGGACAATGGGCGCAGAAGCTGGCCTACAGACCCATTTGACGCTTTAGAAACGAAGCCATCAGGTTGGACTTCTACAAACGCTAATGCTGCTAATGATGGCGAATGGCGTTTTACTACCAGTAATTCTAATATTACTCACATGCGTGGAGATAATACTGTATTTCATTGGGATTACGATAAAGGAACCCAAACTAGCGGGTCTGAGGTAGTTGGATCAATGGGCGTTAGAGAATCAACAGGTGGTGATTAAATCACTGACTTAATTCATTGAAAGGCTCCATTCAGTTGGAGCCTTTTTTGATTTAGATAAAACTAATGATACTAAATTTAATAAAAAATAAAAAAGGCTTCACCTTAAATGAACTTGTGGTTGCCGTTTCTATTATGGGCATTTTAGCCAGTGTTGCCATTCCTCGCTTAAGTGCTGTTCAGTATCAAACACAAAAAGATACAAATATCGCAAATATGAATGTGATTCGGGAAACTTTTTTCCATTATTTCTATCGACAACATATGGCTGGTAATCCTCATTTTCCACCTAGCCCCACAAACACAGGTCATCTGATGGATGAAGAATGGGCTAACGCCCCCATGGACTCATCACTATCTCCTCTCGCGCCCAAAGATTTATTCAGCACTGGGCATGTCCCCCTTAATTCTCAAGAGAATCCGTTTTATTATGAAACCATCTACGATTTTGATGTTGATGGTTCTATGAAATTTACTATCATATTAAAAGATATTGATATAGACAGTCCGTCGTATGATTTGAGTTTCTCTTACTCAATATAAGTAAAAGAGTATTATAAAAACTAAAAATTAAACAAAAAGAACGAATAAAATGATAACAAGCACACAAATTAACAAAGGTTTCACGCTCATTGAATTGATTATGGTTACGATCATACTCGGTATACTTGCTGCAGTGGCAATCCCTAGATACGTAGCTACAGTTACAAGAGCTGAGCAATCAGCTGAAGATGCTGTGATTTCTAGCATTAGATCTGGTTTAGAAACTTATGCAACTGAACAGTTGATGGAGCATGGCCGTGGAATGTGGCCTGTAAACCCATTTGACGCTTTAGAAACAAAACCATCTGGATTTACAAGTGATGTAGATGATGCTAACGAAGATGGAGAATGGACATTTAATACATCAACTAATGATGTTACTCATATGCGTGGTGATAATACTGTTCACACATGGGCTTATACTCAAGGAACCACGACTTCGGGCTCTGAAGCAGTTGGGACATTTCCAGATCTTTTTATACCTAATCCAGAATGGTGTGCATCGTATTGCTATGACCTTAATCAATATGGTTCTTTTGAAAATATTCCGAGTGGGTGGTGGCCTCCCGAATATGCAGTCGAGGAATGCGATTGCTCAGTATATGGCTATTAACGAATCAATTAATATCTTGATTAACTTAAAAAGGCTCCATTCACTTGGAGCCTTTTTTGTTTTCCTTTAGATAGTCCATCCTACGACCAAACATTCTCCAACTCTATTTAAGAGCTAGGCACCTTTTTTACATCCTAAACGCATCCTGCGTTTATCGCCCCATCGCTCTTTCTTAAGCTCTTAGAAAGATCCAGTCCCTCACTAAATCCTTACTGCCTGTCTTTCCATAGATC
>Ga0066609_10001257_pt1 | contig 15008 bp, 13 predicted proteins | sample SaaInlV_DNA_150m_FD_60378 | JGI IMG/M metagenome (GOLD analysis project Ga0066609, IMG submission 60378) | Marine microbial communities from expanding oxygen minimum zones in the Saanich Inlet - SI075_LV_DNA_150m | ecosystem: Environmental > Aquatic > Marine > Unclassified | place: British...
GAGCCATCTGCGCAGAACTGATCAAGAACCAAATATTCTTTTGATTCTAAAGTTTGCAAAACTGATAATATATAGCCTTTTGCTATTTCACGATACTCTGCAACACTCAAGTCTTTCAAATAATATAAATATCTATCTTTAATATTAGCGTATGAAAATGGCGTCTGTAAATTAGGATAATCTTTATACTGCCATTTCTTAAATTTGAAAGCAGCATTACCTTCCAGACCAGAAGGAGTTGTTATTTTAAAATCAACTAGATCATCAATAAACTTTTTGGTCAGTCGCATGTACTCATCAGTATAAACTCCCCCTCGTAAATAAAAATATTCAGATAAGGTTATAAAGCTTTTTAGCATAAAATCTCTTTGATTAAACTCCCTTGTTTTAAATGCATTTTCAAGGAAATAAACGCCTCCGTATCTCCTAACAAAATCAAATTCGCCCGCAGTTTTTTTACTAGCAAGGGCGCTCCCGCCATTTTTATCATGATTACCTAAAACTGTCACGTGTTCAAATTCCGCAAATAAATCTAACAACACTCCCGAACCACTGTGCCCAAAACCTTGTGCACAAACTAAATGATTAAAAGTAGATTGAGTAGGAATGTAAGGAATACTATGGTTAGGTGTAAGTGCAAGCATTTTTTCCTGAATCTTTCTCCTAAAACAACAACGATTCTGCTTGTTTAAAATAAAAACAGCCAACGCCAATAATATTTTAAGAGCCAACGAATAAAAGTATGCTATCTTATATTTATGCATGACGACCTAAATTAATTAAAAAATTATACATCATCTTACAAGATGCGCTTCAAAATTTATCATACAAGAAATAAAAGAATGTAGCAATATTGCTTTTGCTTATCTTTCACAATATCGATATTATTTCCAATATAAGCAATCACTTAGGATCATTTAAGATATCTTCAGTAACACTATAACCATCTCCATCTATTATGTTATACTTCACTGTAACTAAATAAAATTAAGCGATGCTCATATTGTATCCCGGCTTACATTAAGTTCCTAATAAAATATAGGACAATTTTAAATTAATATGCCAAAAAACAAACGACATAAAAATTAAAGGATTGTATTACGTGATTTTAATTAATACACCACATTCATCTTCTACCAAAAAATATGTTTTCACATCAAAGATACCAGAAGCAAAAGTACTTGCAGTCAGTAAATCAAAAATATAATATGTACCTTGTTAGGGATGCATCAGCAAAAGTGAGAGAAAAAGTGGAAAAAAAATAAACATACTAATTCCAATGGCAGGACGAGGAAAAAGATTTTCAGAAAAAGGCTATAAAACACCTAAACCCGCAATCAAAATTAAAAATAAAACAATGGTACAGTTAGTAACTGAGAATATAAGACCTCAAGTACCACATAAAATGATTTATGTTTGTCAAAAAAGTCACTTAGAAATTAAAGAAATAAGCTCATTTTTTGATTCACTAAAGGGCGACATTGAAATAATTACACTAGACAAGGTAACCGATGGAATGGCATCAACCACGTTAAAAGCAAAAAAAATTATAAATAATACAAATCCACTCATGACAGCCAATGTTGACCAAATAATAAACTTTAACATTGATGAATACTTAGAGGTAGGCAACCATAACAATATAGATGGAATGATTATGACCATGAAATCACAATCATCCAAATGGTCTTATGTTAAAGTTAATAATGAAGGAATAGCTATAGAAACAGCAGAAAAAAAAGTAATATCAGAGAATGCAACAGTTGGAATATACAACTTTAAAAAAGGCAACGAGTACATTTTTTATACTGAAAAGATGGTCTCATCGGGATTAAAGGTTAATGGGGAATGCTACATTTGCCCTGTTTATAATTACTTTATAAGAGATGGGAAGAAAATAGCCACATTTAACATAGGTGATGAATACAATGGCATGCATGGGCTTGGCACACCAGAAGACCTAAAAAAATACTTAACAATCGGAAAAGAATAATGAGAATAAAAGCAGTTCTATTTGATATGGACGGAGTTCTAGTTGATGGAAAAGAATGGCACTACGAGGCACTTAATACTGCGCTAAGAAAAACCTCTTTAGGTGTTATAAAAAAAGAAAATCATATTAAAATTTTTGATGGATTACCAACCAAAAAAAAACTTGATATATATTCCGAAACCACGCCTCTAACTAAATATCAAAAAGAAAAGGTGTATGCTCTCAAACAAGAAGAAACAAGAAACCTAATAAAAAAATACTGCAAAAAAAATAATATCCACGTAGAACTAATGAACTTCTTAAAAAAGGAAAATATTCGCACTGCTTGCTGGTCTAATGCAATAAGAACAACAATGGAAGAGATGTTAAGTAGATCAGAACTTCTTAGCTATATGGAGTTTTTAATATCAAACGAGGATGTAGAAAAACCAAAGCCTTCACCTGAAATTTATTTAAAGGCGATAAATAAAATGGGCATAAAAGCAGATGAAGTTCTAATATGCGAAGACAATATAAATGGAATTAAAGCAGCCATAGACTCCAAGTCATGGGTCCTACCTATAAGAAAAATATCAGATGTTAATACTTATAATATTAAAAAAGCTATTAAAAAGATTGAGAACAATGAAACAGACACAAAGTTGATCAATAATAATTAAACCTACTTATCCCAAGGCTCAACCCCCATATCACTGTTAAACTTAAACTTTCTAGTACGATCACGCTCAGCATTTTCGGTCCAATTTTTGGGTAAAGCATCTATATTACCATAAAGGAGTTGAAGATATGTCTCAATATCATTTGGAACAAAGTACTCTCTTCCTTCAAAAACAGCCTTACCTAGTGGAATTATAGCCTTCATTGGAATCTCATTGTATGCATAGCTACCTAGCTCCTTCACATATATGCCGGCAGTAAAACCATCCTCTTCTGCATCTGTGAAAGCAAATATGTCAAAATACTCATAATTTGTTTCTTTATCGAATATTTTATAGAAACAATTTTTTGGAGAAAAACTTCTAACATCATTAGCATCAATGACATTAAACCTGGAACAGTTTCTTGTAATAACATCATTTACCTTAGAAAAATCCTTTTGAAATACACATATGTCTATGTCGTTATCCCAAGGAATAAATCCGTTGTGGCGGTACACGCCAAGCAATGTTCCATAACCAAGCCAATAAACAATATTGTTTCTTTCCAAAACCTCTGCAACCTCTTCTAAAGCCTTTAACCTAGTTAATTGTACATGTCTCATCCAAGATTTTGCTGGCGTTGCCTTTTTCAAATCAACATAATGAGTTAAAAACAACTCCAGCTGAAACTTTATTGACTCAATATCCTCTCCCATTTTAGTAAGAGGGCGTTGTTGTTTGATTGACTTCTTCAATTTATAAGAAGTTTGATCGTTTTTTACAAATAATCTTATAAAGTTTATAACGAAACTATTCTTTAAAACAACTCTTTTTAAAACTCTTAAAATCACTATTTTCTCCTTTTTAAATATATTAACCGTCTATTAGGCTAGTAATCTCATTAAAACTACTGTAAGATTTGATGCCCTTATATTCCCAAAAACTATTTGTTCTGAAACCATAATTTACCGCAATAAAACGTGTATTCAATAAATATGCTGCGCTGCTGTCTACCTCAGTGTCACCGATAAAATAATCTACCTTGAAAGGATTTAGAGCTTCATATTTTTCTTTTGCTGCATTTTTACCAGGAGAAACAACAAAAATTTTTTCAAAAAAATTTTCGACTTCTAAAAGCCTAACTTGCTCTAATAGATTATACTCATCGTTCCTTGCTGTAACAAGTATTAAATAATTACTCTTGGACAGTTTTTCCAAGAACAAACTCGCTCTGTGATATAGCTTATCATAAGCCAAAAAATCTTTATCCTCTATATGCCTTATCCATTTAGCCTGTATGGTATAGCAAAGATCAATACTATCTATATGTTCTTTTAGAAAATCAATATTACTTTTTCCCCTCTTTTTATAATCAACAATGCCTCCACAATCCAAATTGATATTGTATAAATCAAGAACCTTTCTCATAACCACATTATGCCGTTCAGAGCTATCTAAAATAGTTCCATCTAAATCAATAGCTATTATTTTTTTATACAGTTTTTGTGATGATATCTTTGTATGTTCTAACAACAAAAACCTCCTTATTTCTTATTTTAAAATTATTGTAATTGATTGGTCTAGACAACATCAAGTCAACAAAACCAGATACGACATCCCATCCGCAGGAATACGACATACTCATACCTGCTGGCATTCTTAAGTTTATGTCTGTAATTACTGGAATGCCTTCCTTATTCGACATGAACTGCAAATTAAAAAATGGAGGAGCATAAATATGCTGAGAAAATAGACATGTTATACCATGCAAATATTCATCGTGATATACCCTTGCTTTCACGCAAACTCCTGACTTTTGTGATATTCTCTCGCGTGCAACAGTAAACAATACTCCTTCGACGAAAAAACATTCCAAGGTTATCTCAGGGAAGAAACATATCTCTTGGCATATAAATTTTTTAAAATCGGTATGTTTTAGAATATCAAATCCTTTCATCATTTTTGCTTCTTGAGATCCATAACCTCTAATAGGCTTAACAAAGTAATCTTCATCTTTTATTATTTCATGTTTTCCATATGACATGGGTACAGGCAATCCTTTTGAGAGCAAATAATTAAACATCGAAATCTTACTTTCATAAATACGTCTGGTTTTTTCTGGAACACCAAAAGAAGTTACCCCAAGTAACAATAAATCTTTATTTTCAGGATAAAAAAGAATCTGGTCTATGTCGTGTACAGGGAATAAAAAATCAACACCATGGGCTTTAATAATTTCCAATATTGATGAATAGTAACCCTCTTCATCTGAATTAGATACTTTATGATACTCATCCACTAGATCATATACAGGGACAAGATGTTTTTCATTGATATCAGCCCCAACGATATAAAAATAATTTGAGTATAATTTTTTCAAAGTATTTATAAAATGGTAGCTTGCAACTGAACCACATGACAAGAATAAAATTTTTACTTTTTGCAAGTTATTTCCCTTTTAAAAACTCATCGTAATCACGAATATAATCTGTCTCATTATAGTGTTCGCTCGCGAGCACCATCACCACACAATCGGTGGAAAAATTAGTAAATTCACGCCATACATTTTGCTTTATATGAAGGCCCTCACTGGGACTTGATAAATGTATAGTTTCTTTTTGAGCCCCATTATCTAAAATAAAATCGCAACTACCCGCAGTGCACACCACTACCTGCTCTAATTTTTTGTGAGCATGGCGACCACGCACAATATTCTTCTCAGTACCCCAGATATAATACACCCTATTTATCTCAAACGGGAAGTCAGCACCTTTCTCCAGCGCTACTAAACTCCCAGAATGATCGCCTTTTACGCTAAACTTAAGGATTTCGTAATGCATTTCAAATACCAATTAACTGTTTTCTCAATACCCGTGGCAAAGTTTTCCTCTGCCGCCCAACCTAAATCTTGCTCTACTTTCGTTGCATCTATAGCATAACGCCTATCATGGCCAGCTCTATCTTTAACAAAAGTTATTTGCTCTTTATATGATGCGCCATCACTACGTGGGGACGCAGCATCTAACAAACCTAAAATAGCATCTACCACTTCCAAGTTTGTTTTTTCATTCCGCCCACCAACGTTATACGTCTGGCCGGCTATCCCTTTATGATATATTAAATCTATCGCTTTGCAATGATCAATTACATATAACCAATCACGAATATTGTTACCATCGCCGTATATAGGGATGTTTTCCCCAGCCATTGCCTTTTCAATAATAGTAGGGATTAATTTTTCGCTATGCTGCTTCGGCCCATAGTTATTTGAGCAATTCGAGGTAGTTACATTCATACCATAAGTATGATGATAAGCCCTAATTAAAAAGTCAGAGCTGGCTTTACTCGCTGAATAGGGACTATTGGGTGCATAGGCTGTCCCTTCTGTAAATAAACCTGTTGGGCCAAGTGAACCATAGACCTCATCTGTTGATATATGATGAAACCTGCAGCCTTGGTATTTATCTTTATATTGAAAAGGCCCTACCATCCAATGCTTATAAGCGGCATTAATTAAATTAAATGCCCCCATAATATTAGTCCTTAGGAAACTCTCTGGCCGCTCTATAGAATTATCGACATGCGATTCAGCTGCAAAATTAATAACCCCACAGATATCATGCTCAGCAAAAAGCTTAGTTACTAAAGCTGCATCACAAATATCACCCTTCACAAAAACATAGTTAGAGTTATTTGCAACTTCTGCTAAATAATCTAAATTAGCAGCGTAGGTGAGTAAATCTAAATTTATTATTTTATATTGAGGGTTTGCAGCTAAAAAATATGGAATAAAATTGGAGCCAATAAAACCCGCACCACCTGTGACTAATATGCTCTTTGTCTCTACCATAATGTAAATTCTCTGCTCTTAACTTAATAACTAGTATAACTTCATGTCAAAATGTTACAAGTTAGCTATATAAAAAGCAATTTTTAATTCAAATCTGCTCGCCGCTGCCCAGCAAAAAAGGATGACCAATTACTATATTGTAAAATAAGCCTGCGGCACGGCTCCTCTATATAATGATATGATAGCGCTGATATAATCACATTTAGCGGCAAAATTATTAAAGTTATATAAATAGGGTCCACAGCATACAGGCGCTTTATAACAACGCCTATAATGACCGCGATAAATTGCCAAACATAAAAAGAATAAGATATTCTGCCAAGATAATTTAAAATAAAACTATTTTTAAATACTCCCGTTTTCATACAATGAAAATTCCAAATCAACAAACCAAACAAAGGAGTTATAAAAAAATGAGCCCCCATATGGGAGTGGTCCTGATTAGAGAAATCAGATACAGTCAACCCAATCAATAAAGCAAAAACAAGTAAATTAGACTTTAACAACCTAGGCATTTGCTGCAAAGACCCATTCTTATGCATAAGATAAAAAGATATACCCAGCATAAACTCATTTAAACGAAATAATGGGTGGGCATAGTATAATGATAAACGCCTAACATTCTCTTCTGCTGTATGCAGGTCCCCTATTAAATTTACCGTAACTATAAAAGATAATAATAACGAAATAACTAATAATATTTTGGGACGCCGCACAAAAAACAACATTATCAGTGGAAAGACCAAGTAAAAAAATGCCTCAACACTAATACTCCAAGTAATACAATTTAAACCCATATCATCCATATTAAGGAAAAAACTCTGCGTTAAAAAAACATCATTTACTATCACCCTTAACCAATCAAAAGATGTAAAATTACTAGGTTTAAAAATAAAGAAAAACACAAAGGTGGCGAATATATACACCGGATAAATACGTGCAAAGCGCTTTAAATAAAATTTAAATAGCTGCTCTTTAGAACTAAAATCACGCCCACTGTAAACATAAGTTAAAATATAACCCGATAACACAAAAAAACCAGTTATAAATGCTGAACTATTACTCACCAAAGCATCTAAAAGTGGCACGCCAAATTTTAAACCAATAAAATCACCACAATGCGAAATAAATACCATAAATGCCGTAATAAAACGAAATGATGTTAATGGCGCAATTTCATCTTGCATATGACTTGTTTTATTAAAAGGAAAACTCACTTCGCCCTCTCAAAACTACTGTTTTAGCGACTTTATATCAATAACAAAACGATATTTTACGTCACCAGACATAATCCTGGTATAAGCCTCATTAATATCTTGCATATTAATCATCTCAACATTAGGTACTATATTATGCTCCGCACAAAAATCTAACATTTCCTGAGTTTCTTTTATGCCACCGATCAAAGAACCTGCAATATTTTTACGCCCAACTATCAAATTCATACTATGGATATCAACTGGCGTAGCGCCAACTAAAACCATGGTTTTTTCATTTTTTAATAATCCCATATATGGATTTAAATCATGCGCAACTGGGATGGTGTTTAACAAAAAGTCAAAACTGCCCGTGCTTGCTGTCATTTGCGCCTTATCTGATGATAACAATACCTCATCCGCCCCTAGCATTTTTGCATCTTCACCTTTAGCAGGGGAGGTAGTTATCATAACCACGTGCGCGCCCATAGCTTTAGCAAGCTTTACGCCCATATGGCCCAAACCACCTAGACCAATTATCCCAACTCGCTGGCCAGGGCTTACTTGCCAATGTTTAAGTGGCGAATAAGTAGTAATGCCAGCACACAACAGCGGCGCAACAGCTTTTATATCTAAAGTTTCTGCAACTTTTAGCACAAAGTATTTATCTACTACTACTTGTGTTGAGTAACCTCCTTGGGTAATTTTGCCCGGCAGATGCTTATCTTCACTACCATAGGTCATAGTCACCCCATTTTCGCAAAATTGCTCCATGTTATCATCACAAGAAGCGCAGCTACGACAAGAATCAACCATACAGCCAACCCCAACTAAATCCCCTATCGAAAACTTATCTACATTTGCGCCTATTTCTTGAACACGCCCAATAATCTCATGCCCAGGTACCGTTGGGTAAGAAGATCTTCCCCAATCATTATGCGCATTATGAATATCACTATGACAGACACCACAAAATTCTATATCTATTTTAATATCATTCGCACCAACATTACGCCTATCAAATTCATAAGGCTTAAGCTCACTATTGTTATCATACGCAGCATACGCTTTAGTATTTGGCATTACGATCTCCTTGTTCTAGTTACTAAAAAAATTTAGCCCATAACTTATACTTATACTTATAAAAATAATAGCTACAGTCAACTTTTTTTAATTTTTATATGATTTGTATTGCCAAACAAGCATCTTGTATTTAAGCTAAATAAATTTCCAAGGGACACAAACTATGCTTGTTGAAAAAACACATAATATAGAAAAGTTTAATATTGCAGAAGCTAGCGTTGCTACAAAAATAAACAAAGGTAGCTATAGCCTCTTTAATTGTATGCATGAAAATAATAGCATAAAAAGCCTTGGTGCAGAGCTTACTAAAAAATACAAAAACTTTATTGTCGTAGGCCTCGGCGGCTCTATAAACGCAGGACTAACCTTCGCTCAGCTAAAATCTCACAACATTACATTCATCGATAATATCGAGCCAAAAACCACCTACCAAAAACTAGCGCAAATACAAAAACCAAGTGAAACTTTAGTAATATGCATAAGCAAATCTGGGAAATCAGAAGAAGTACTCTTACTATATAAAATATTGTGCGCTAAATTTAGAGAGCATAATAGTGCAGCAGATAACTTTCTTGTCATCACACAGCAAAACCAGAATAAACTTGAACAAATGGCACTTAAAAATGGGCACAGAGTAATCCCTCATGATCCAAATATCGGCGGCAGATTCTCTTACCTATCTGTTGTCGGGCTTTTGATCGCAACACTCGCCGGCCTTGATACAGATCAAATAACGCAAGGTGCACAAACCGCACTAACTAACTACCTGCAAAATAGCAGCCAAAGAAACAACTATTGCTATAACTTAGCTAAATTGATGATAGAAGATAAACTACATGCAAATATAATTTTAACCTATCATGATGACCTGCTGCCATTCCAAGTCTGGTTTCAGCAATTATGGGCAGAATCACTCGGTAAAAATGGCCTCGGCAGTATTCCAGTGGCATTCTCAGGCACAAGAGACCAACACAGCCAATTACAACTTTATTTAGCAAGCCCCAAGGGCAAAGCATTCACTATGATTAGGTGCCAAAACTTTAATACTAAAAGCGATGCTCTAACCGAGGCTTACCATAGCCATGCTGACAACGTCACCATAAACTTAAAACAAACTGGCAAACCAGTACGCGAGATTATACTGCCTGAACTTAATGAATATAATCTAAGTTATTTAATGACAAACATGGTTCTAGACACCCTTATCACCGCTGAATATATGCAAATAGACCCATTTGGCCAAAATAAAGTAGAAGCCATAAAAAATGCAAGATATAACAAAATATCCGAAACCATCACATAAAACCCCTGTATATTACTCGAACAAATTCTGTAAACAATTATTTTTACTGAAAAAATAACTTGATATAAGATATTTGCTGTGTTAGATTTAGCACCTTAAAGATTATTTCTTGACTCTACTGCCACACAAAATCAGTATTACAATTAATTTTATTATAAAAAGATGATTGTTTATGTTAGGGAAGTCTTCCTTTTAACATATAGATCAGGATTAAACATGAAAAACTTTAATGAACTTGCCATACCTACAGAAATATTAGACAAACTAACTAAGCTAGAATTTAGCACCCCAACCCCAATTCAAACACAGGCGATCCCAGTTGCGCTAGAAGGACAAGATATCCTAGGCTCAGCTCAAACAGGGACGGGAAAAACATTAGCTTTTGCAATACCGCTTATTAATCATTTAATGACGAACCCAAAAAGCAAAGCAATAGTTATAACGCCAACTAGAGAGCTTGCACTCCAAGTTATAAAATCTATCCAAGAAATATTAAGCAGTGATTTACACCAAAGCACCATTCTACTTATCGGCGGCGATGCAATGCATAAGCAATTGCAAAGACTACGTAAACGCCCACGCCTGATAGTAGGTACTCCTGGCAGAATCAATGACCACCTTGATCGCAGAACCCTAGAGCTAGATAGAGCAGACTTCTTGGTTTTAGATGAAACCGATCGTATGCTAGATATGGGCTTTAGTATTCAAATAGACAATATCGTAAAACACATGCCTGCTGAGCGCCAAACCTTATTGTTCTCAGCAACAGTCCCAAAAAACATTGAAGCTACTGCAAATAAATACCTCAAAAACCCTACAAGAATTACAGTTGGAACCACAAGTCAGCCTGCACCTAAAATAAAACAAGAACAAGTTTTTCTTAAAGAAGATGAAAAACATAATAAACTTGTAGAAGAACTATCAACGCGTGAAGGGTCTATAATTATATTTGTAAAAACCAAACGTGCTGCAGAAAGAATAGCGTATAGACTACAAGATGAAGAATTTGAAGCTGATGCAATTCACGGTGACTTGCGCCAAGGAAAGCGTAGTCGCGTTCTAAACAACTTCAGAAAAAGTAAATTCCGTATTCTAGTTGCAACCGATGTTGCTGCTCGCGGCCTTGATGTACCACACGTAGAACATGTTATTAACTTTAATCTGCCACAATGCCCTGAAGACTATATTCATAGAATTGGTAGAACAGCAAGAGCAGGCAATACTGGCGAGGCTCTTTGCTTAATCTCACCTTCTGAAAAGAATCTATGGAATGATATTAGAAAACTTATAGACCCAAGCTATAAAGTAGAAAGAACACAAAGACATCATGGCTCAAATGGTGGTAGACCAAGTTCAAAAAAATCATATGGTAGCAAACCTCGTCGCAGCAACAGCGAAGGAAACTCATACGGTGGTAGACCTAGCCGAAGCAACAACAGCGAAGGAAACTCATACGGTGGTAGACCTAACCGCAGCAGCAGCAGCAGCGAAGGAAACTCATACGGCGGCAGACCTAGTCGCAGCAGCAACAGCGAAGGAAACTCATATGGCAAGCCACGTCGCAGTAGCAGCAGCGAAGGCAATTCATACGGTGGTAGACCTAGCCGCAGCAACAACAGCGAAGGCAATTCATACGGTGGTAGACCTAGCCGCAGCAACAACAGCGAAGGCAATTCATACGGTGGTAGACCTAGCCGCAGCAGCAACAGCGAAGGCAATTCATACGGTGGTAGACCTAGCCGCAGCAGCAACAGCGAAGGAAACTCATATGGCAAGCCACGTCGCAGTAGCAGCAGTGAAGGAAACTCATACGGTGGCAGACCTAGCCGCAGCAGCAACAGCGAAGGCAACTCATATGGCAAGCAACGTCGCAGCAGCAGTAGCGAAGGAAACTCATACGGTGGTAGACCTAGCCGCAGCAACAACAGCGAAGGAAACTCATATGGCAAGCAACGTCGCAGCAGCAGTGAAGGCAACTCATACGGTGGCAGACCTAGCCGCAGCAACAATAGCGAAGGAAACTCATATGGCAAACCTCAGCGCAACAGTAGCGAAGGCAATAAAGATCGAGGGAATAGTAACTTTAAAAAGCCAAGTCAACGCAAAAGACCAGCTACTAGCACATCTGCGTAATATAATATAACATCATTGTAGCAAGGCCTAGCTTTTACGCGAAGCCTTGCTATTGATGCTAAGAGTTCACTTACATATTTATATGCTTTTTTCAGATATTGCTATTAAGTACGCCTTGGCGTAAAATTAAAACACACAATAAATAATCAGCAACCCACATAATAGCCGTCTGGAACAAGAGTAATCAATAGCCCACAAGCTGTAGTGCAAAACCCTTCCTTTAAAATCTACCACATATTTATCTGAGCTATTTTATTATATATTATAAACAAAAAATTATTATCTTTTGGGGCCAACACTATTGCGGTTCTCGATGTTTTTGATGCTCTCTTCAATTTTAGCAACAATCTTCTTAACAACCACATCAAAACCCTTGCTTTGTTCTGCACAAGTGCTAGCAAGCGCAAATGCAGTTTTTTGATTTCTGTCTACTACATCTACATTTGCACCAAAGTCAATTAGAGCGGTAGCAACATCAGCATAACCCTTTTTAATCGCTAAAATAAGGGAGGATACACCCTTACCTTTTTCATTATTCGCATTAATATCAACCCCGCAACCCAACAAACTGCATACAACCGGCAGAACCACGGTAGGCGGACAGTTCTTTATGGCCAAATGAAGAAGGTTATTGCCCTCTTTATCTACAACACTAAAATTAGCTTTATCTTTTAACGATTCAATAGCGACAAGATCACCTCTTATAACAGCATTATAGAGGCCTCTATTTCCCTTCCTGTCATTATACAAGGTAACAGCTGCAACAGATTTTGCACCATCATATTCAAATTCGCTATTTTTATCATTCTTATATTTTGAAGACAGGCTTTCACCCTTTACATCCCAGTATTTAACACACTTACTTATAGACTCACTCCTTCTAAGCATTGCAATCAATAAAGAAGAGTCTATTTTTGGGATATTGGTATATATTTTTGCCATTGCAAAAGTAGAAGAAATAGATTTACCATTACTTTTTATTGCAACACTATTACTATCTTCTAGATTATCTTGTAAAGAAAATATGAAATAACCACTATCAATACTACCTATATGATCAACCCTTAAATTTATTGTTGTTTCTACATCACTACTCTCTCTGCTATCAGAACAACTGGGGAGCGTTACGCTCTTAATTGCTTCAATTTTAGTATATAGTTCATCACGATCCGCACGTAGTTCACTTAAAGTAATAGCCGGATGCATCATTTTTTTTAGTTTGTCATTATATTTGCTGTGCTCTTTGATATATCCACCACTTCCTGGCCTTAAATTCTTTCTGCTAGGAGATATATCACGCTCAGACCCGATCAAGCGATAGGAGCATTTAAGAGGAACAATAGTGCTATCAGCTAAAGGCACTAAATTATCTGGCAGATCAATAATGCTCGCCCCTACTCCCTCATTATAACAAACCAGCTCTTTATCATAAATTTCTTTTGCTTTAGCAACATCGCTCCAAAAGCATGCTGGGTTATCTCCAAGAGTTATTACTGCTTCCCCTGATTCTTGCGCACGCTCTTGTTCTTGTTTTTTAAATAACATCTGCCTAATTTGATCTAAGTCTTGGCCTAATTCTACAGCATAAACGTTTATAGTTTCTTTTTGATAAGCAAAGAGAACTCCCTGCAAAGCAAAAACCCACTGGGGCGGGCTATCCTTTTCAGGAATTACTAATCGAGCCTCTACAATTGGTGAGCCAGAAGTTCCCGGCTCAGGAATATTACCATCGACTTGTCTATAAGCCAATAATCCAGATTTTACATCTTCGATTTTATTAAGTAGCTTTACTGGGTTTTCACGGTCATAAATATCAATATAAAAAGTTAAGCTTTCTGCATGACATTCACTGAGAGAGAACCGAAGTATTGGAATACTTTTATTATCCGAATTACCGCTAATATTTGCCACCATAATATCCGGGTAATTACCAAGATCCTTGGGCCTAAAAAAACCACTAGAGACGCCCCCTGCAAGACCTTCACCCGCCAAAGAAGCCGTTGCTAACTCTTCTAAACTAGCAACAACATGCGAATTAGAAGAAATCCAATTCGAACCAAAGTAAAAAGTAGTCCCTTTTCTATCTGCAATAGCCAACTCTTGAATACATGGCTTTATCTCAGTATCTACAGCATCAGCAAAACCCACTCTCGAGTCAAAATTACTTTTTGCTAAAGCAGCATTAGAACTATCACGCTCAGCTTGCTCTTTTATATATTTATCAATTTGTTTTTCTCGATCATCAGGGTTAAACATTTTTATATCCTCAATATTTGTATTTAAATAACTTACACGAGATTATAGCATCTACGCCTCTAGAACTCAATAAATCAAACATCAGGCCTCATATTTGCAAAACAACACATTTATTATATAATTTACAAGTGATGGCCAGAATAAATAAAGTGAGTGCATAAGCCATGACACAATCAGCTATATTTGCAAAACAACACATACATATTTTGTATAACATGAATAGAATTAAACTGTTTGAAAAATTAGAAAGGGATATAGATTTTAACGCTCAAAACAGTACCACAGCCTCAACTTCAATAAAATTATCGATTTAAATGATAACTGCGCCACTTCCGTCATTGCGAGGAGTAAACTCCTTCCGAAGCATTAGCGTAGGCAGATTTCGACGTCGCAATCCATCTTTAAATAATGCTCGGCCTGGGTGACACGACATAGGGATTGCCGCGCAGCTGTGCTCACCCAATTATGCGCCTAGCCCCTGTAATTATCGAAATAACTGGGATGGCTGGATTGCGACGTCGCTGCGCTCCTCGCAATGACGGGGTGGGGGCTGATT
>Ga0066609_10001316_pt1 | contig 14607 bp, 11 predicted proteins | sample SaaInlV_DNA_150m_FD_60378 | JGI IMG/M metagenome (GOLD analysis project Ga0066609, IMG submission 60378) | Marine microbial communities from expanding oxygen minimum zones in the Saanich Inlet - SI075_LV_DNA_150m | ecosystem: Environmental > Aquatic > Marine > Unclassified | place: British...
AGGCTGCCTGTGAGGCTATAGGTGCTAAGTTTGTGAGAAATAGTGGTGGTGTTTTGTGTGTTGAAGGTGTCTCAGGCTTGCCGCATATGATAGATACTACTATAAATGTTTGTGGTTCTGGGCAGGTTTTGCGTTTTTTCTCTGCTGTAGCTTTATGTGTTGAAAACAATTTCAGTGTGGTGGGAGATTCTTCTGTTAGCAGTTTGCGCCGCATGTGTGATTTTGTTGGGGGTGTTAGTGCGTTGGGTGTGAGCCATACTTATTTGCGTAAGCCAGGTTATGCTCCTATAAGTTTTTCTGGGGTATTATCGCCTGGGGTTACCTCAGTTTCTGGTTGTGATTCCCAGGTTGTATCAGCTCTTATGTTGGCCGCTTCATATTTAGATGGGGTTACAACTATTAAAGTTAGCGATCCTGGTGAGCAGCCTTGGGTTGATTTAACCCAGGCTTGGCTGCCTGGCGCTGTAAAAAAAGCTCAACTTAAAGATGGGTTGCATTACACAGTTATTGGCGAGAGGCAGAAGGCGCCTTTGCAGTATAGTGTCCCTGGTGACTTTAGCTCGATTGCTTATTTGGTAGCAGCTGCTGCAATAGTTGGTGTTAAGCTCACGGTCTCTGGTTTGGATTGGGATGATTTGCAGGGCGATAAAATTTTTATAGATACTCTCATTAGCATGGATGAAAATAAAGTAATAGAGAAAACTCCAGCTGGTTTATGCGTGCATGGTAAGGCCCGCTTTGTTGCAGATATGACTATAGATGTTAATGATTGTATCGATATGGTAACTATAGTTGCGGTTATAGCTTGTTTTGCCGTTGGAGAAACAAAAATAACTGGGGCAGGGATAGCTAGGCAAAAAGAAAGTGACAGACTGTTAGCAATGGGGGCTGAGCTTAAGAAAATGGGGGCTAATATTCAGGTTAATGATGACGGTTTTGTTATAGTTGGGGGGGCTTTGTTTGGCGCTGATCTGCTAAGTTGGTCCGATCATAGGGTTGCAATGGCATTATCTGTTGCCGCTTTAGGTGCTCAAGATGACTCTATTATTAGAGGCGCTGATTGTGTTAAAAAGAGTTACCCAGGTTTTTATAGTGATTTAATAAAATTAGGTGCGGGCATTGAAGTTCTATAGTGCTGCTGTTGCAGAGCTAGAGCAATTAGCCGCGCAGCATAAAGATAAAAGTATAGTTTTAATTGGGCCACAAAATATTGGCAAGACAACTATTGGCAGGCTTACTGCGGCTCAATTAGGTTATGCATGCATCGATAGCGATGATTTGATGCTGGAGTATTATAATAAAGAAAAGCGCTGTAATATCGCAAATATAAAATTGTTGTATAAAAAATTAGGTTGGTATCGGTTTCGCCAGCTAGAGAGGCGAATTATTAAAAGTATAAATTTTTCTGAGATTAATTTAGTTGTAAGCTTAGGTGGTGGCGCACATTTATATTCTTTTGGTAGCTTGTTTAGACTGCGCCCTGCGGTTCTGGTCCTTTTGTATAATTGGCGGCAATTGCGGCTTCCCCGCCTTTTAAGGGTGGTTGCTGGTTATGTCCTAGCTTATCGCCGGATTTTTCTTGTGGATCGGTAGTTCCCTCAGGGTTTAACACTTCTTGGCTTCTTTCGTTCGGTTTTTCAGGGGTAGTGGCGTCGTCGCAATTTACCTGAATGCCATTTGCATTTTGTTTTGATTCTTCTTGGCTTCTTTCGTTCGGTTTTTCAGAAGTAGGGTCGTTATAATTTATCTGCATGTTATGTGGATTTATTTCTGATGCTTTATAGCTTGATATTGTTGTGCCAACAAAGCTCATTATTATGCTAGCGATAACGAAAGCAGTATAAAATGGTGGTTGTAGAATAGTTAAGGCGGAGCAGATGGCTATTAAAATAGCTGTTATAATTTGTGCGCCCATAGTGAATTTTTCTTCTGCTCCTGAGTACTGTGCTTTTTTCATTAGTAATTGGTGAGTACTTAACATATAAAAGTATGCAGCAAAGATGGCGATGATGGTCATTGTAGCTGGTAGTCCAAAGCTTGCGCTAAGCAATTTAATAGGGGCACTGATCCATGGTAGTGAGGCCACAGATGGTAAGGACCCATGGCATAAGTAGTGCAGGCCTGTGTAGCTAAGTGCGCCGCATATCACCGCAATTAAAGCATTGATAATCTTGCCAAATATTTCTGTTGCTGGCGTTATGTGTTTTATAATATCTTTGCCAAAATGTTTTACATTTATGACAAATATCCTGGTTTCAGTGTATACATCGATATTAATGTCTATTATTTTTTTTGCAGTATCCTTCTTTCCTAGTTGTGTAGCTATTTCTGTTGCTATGTCAAAGCATGCTCTGGTCAATACTAATGGGACATGTATTGCAAAGTGTTTAACCATGCCAAAGCCAATATAAAGCGCCATCTTTATAATGTATTTAATAAGCTCACCAGGGTATAGGATTATGTTTGTTGGCATAAGAACCGAGCCAATAGTACTGCCTATTATGCTTTTTCTGGGGCTGTTTATAAAATCCCCTATAGCAAGTAGTGGTTTAAAGTTAATCATTACTAGCCCTAGGATTAACCACCTTCCGCATATATCGGCCATTGGCGTGCTGGCTATCATGCTGGCACTAAAGATTAATATTAGGAAGAATATAAAAGAATCAATTGGGTGGTCTTTTATATATTCAATGGTAGCTATTGTTGCTGAGCTATAGCCTCGGGTTGTTATGTCAGCTATTTGTAGAATAACCAATCCTATAAGCCAGCCGGTGCAAATAGCGGCAAATAGAAGCCCAGAGCTGGGGTTGGCTATGCCAGTTAAAAAATATATAACAACCTTATGCGCTAAAGTTGGCAGAAATGGTGTTAAAATATCTATGGTGAGAATAGTATATATTGTTGTGAAGGTAAGCATTGCTATAGGGCTTTTTAGACCTATCAAATAAAACTTATCAAGAAACAAATCTATGGCTTGCCAGAGCCTTGCAATAGGATTTATTTTAAATGGCTTGAATTTTTCTTGTTGTTTTGGCTTTTCTTTTGTTGAGTTTGTTTCAAGTGATTTAATCATTCCTATGGATATGCCCAATAAAATAGGGATTGTTATATAAAGCGCCGGGTAGTAGTGCACGCCTAATAAAAAAGCTGTTTTAGTTACAATGTTGGTTCCGATGATGGTGGAGCTGAGAAAAAATATAGAGCATATAGATAAGGCTGCGTAAAGTGCAGTTTCATAGGGTTTGTTTTCAATAAAGTCAGCTATTTTTCCAGGGACTGAAGCTAGAAACCAGTGTTTTTCCCTTATTTTTTTAGCTTCAGACAGCGGTATTAACTTTTTTATTTCTGGTGTTAAGTGTCTATATAGCAAAATAACCATAGAAGATACTATTATTACTGTAAGAATAAGCGGGGCTCCAAGTTTTATTCCTAAATACGCCATAAGGTCCGCAATATATAGGTAGCTAATGGTGGCTAATATTGTCGCAATTATCAATGTTGCAAGCAGTTCTGTTGTTGTCTTTTCTTGTTGTTTTGCTTCTTGTGATGGATAGATAATACCTATTTTTTTTTCATCATTTTCACTGCCGTCCAGGATTATTGGCATGTCCTCTTTTGGCGTGATCTCTGTCTTGTTTGTGGGTTTAAAGTTTTCTATTTCTGAATCTGCGCTCTCGATTTCATCAAGGGCTAGTGTTATTGAAAGTGTATTGTTTGGCTTATCTACTTTTAATTTTTTTAATTCTTTTCTTATTTTGCCTAATATGAGCGCTAGATCTTTTTTTAATTTTTGTAGTTCTTTTTGTTTATCATTTGCTGTAATTAATTTTTCTTGCTGTATTTTTATTTTTATTTCATCGAATGCTTCTGTTATTGTTTTTGCAGTGATAATGCTGCTATTAATTTTCGCAATGTGTTTTAAAACTTTGCCAGATATTAAGTGTTGGTTACATTCATCATAGCCAGATTCCATAAGGCGTAGTGAGGTGTTTTTATCGGGTGACGTATATGTTATTTTTGAATCAGATCTGTTGGAATTTGCTTTTGTCATCGATTTTGTTTGCTTGGGCAGGTTAAACAAGGCTAAACCATACATGGAAATGCATGTTTTTACAAGTTTTTTGTGTTTTTTTTGTTGGTGTTAGGTGAAATTTAATATTTTTATGGTATAATGCTCCTAAATTTTATTGAATTTAAAGTGTAGAGGGTACTATGATTGCGAATGAAGGTGTTGAAATAAGGTCTATAGCTGATTTTGCTGAGCGTTCATATTTAGATTATTCCATGTATGTTATTTTAGATAGGGCTTTACCCCATCTTGCTGATGGTTTAAAACCTGTGCAACGCCGTATTATTTATGCGATGAGTGAGCTTGGCCTTAAAAGCACGTCTAAATATAAAAAATCTGCACGTACTGTTGGTGATGTGTTGGGTAAATTTCATCCTCATGGTGATCAATCATGCTATGAGGCTATGGTTTTACTTGCTCAGCCATTTTCGTATAGATACCCACTTATTGATGGGCAGGGAAATTGGGGTTCGCTTGATGATCCAAAATCATTTGCGGCTATGCGTTATACGGAAGCTAAATTATCAAAATATGCCCAAATTTTACTAAGTGAGCTCGGTGAAGGTACCGTCGACTGGCAGTTGAACTTTGATGGTACGTTGCAAGAGCCATGCCTATTGCCCGCTCGTTTACCAAATATGCTGTTAAATGGTGCATCAGGAATTGCCGTTGGCATGGCAACAGATATCCCGCCTCACAATATGGCAGAAGTTGTGGCAGCCTGTGTATATATTTTAGAGAACGATGAAGTTACTACCGCAGATGTTCTTAACTTTATCCAGGGCCCAGATTATCCTACAGGTGGGCAAATAATAACAAGTAAGGACGAAATAACAGAAATATATCGTTTGGGGCGTGGTTCTATTAAAGTTAGGGCTAAGGTAGTAAAGGAAAAACAGCAGCTTGTTATCACAGAGTTGCCTTACCAGGTTTCAGCAAGTAAAGTGATGTTACAGATAGCTGAACAAATGCGTGCAAAAAAGCTACCTATGTTAGCTGACATTAGAGATGAATCAGATCATGAGACACCAATTAGAATTGCACTAGTTCAGCGCTCTAACAGAGTCGATCAAGACGAGTTACTTTCGCATTTATTTGCTTCAACTGATTTGGAAAAATCATATAGAGTAAACTTAAACGTTATTGATTTGAAGCGCTCCCCAAAAGTAAAAGGTATATTGCAAATATTGAATGATTGGGTAGGTTATCGGATCATTACCGTAACTAAAAGGTTAAATTTTCATCTAGATAAAATTAATGCTAGACTGCATATATTAGAAGGATTATTAATTGCATACCTAAATATTGATGAAATTATTCATATTATCAGACATGAAGATGAGCCAAAAAAAGTTTTAATGGCGCGTTTTAAGTTAACCGAAATACAAGCGGATGCTATTCTAGATACAAAGCTAAGGCACTTGTCACGCTTAGAAGAGGAAACTATTAGAGCTGAGCAGGATAAATTGCAAGAGGAAAAAGAGCGCCTGCAAAATATATTATCTAGCAAGTCTAATTTAAAAAGCTTTGTAAAAAAAGAAATTAAAGCAGATGCAAAACTATTTGCCGATGCAAGGCGTAGTGAGATTAAAGAGGCATCTCAAGCAAAAATACTAACGCATCAGGCAAAGAATATTCCTGTAGAGCCGGTAACTATAGTGCTTTCAAAGAAAGGGTGGGTCAGAGTTGCTAAGGGACATGATATTGATCCTGCCGGTTTAAGTTATAAAGCCGGTGATGGTTGTGGTCAGGTTGTGTTAGGTCGCAGTGATTGTCCCGTAGTGTTTTTAGAAAAAGGTGGTAGAAGTTATACCTTATACTCAGATCAACTACCGTCTGCAAGAGGCCAGGGCGAGCCATTATCGAAGCATTTTGCTTTAAACCCTGGTGATGAGTTTGTTGATATTTTAATGCAGCCAACGGCAACAAAAACTCTATTGCTATCTAATTTAGGATATGGGTTTGTTACCGATATTGCTTCTTTGGTCACTAGAGGCCGCAAGGGTAAGCACATATTGTCTTTGTCCAAAGGGGCTCAAGCACTGAGACCTATTATAATAACTAACCCAGAATCTAATAAAGTTGCTATTGCAACAAATGTTGGAAGGTTGTTGATATTTGATTTTTCAGAGTTGCCGCAATTAACTAAGGGTAAGGGGAACAAATTAATATCGATACCTAAGGCTGCTTTTGAGAAAGAAGAAGAGTTTGTTGTCGCTGCTATTTGTTTTGCGGTTGATGAAGTTTTAGAAGTGGTTTCTGGAAAAAGAATTATGGTTATTAGAGGCGATATTCTAGATGGCTATAGTGGTAATAGAGCTCAAAGAGGAAAATTTTTACCACGCGGATTTCGAAGGGTAGATGCTTTTAGTATAAGAAGTCCTGCAACTAAAGATGAGCCCATAGACTAAATATAAATAGCTATTAAAGTAATAGTTGTATACCCTAATTATGTAAGTTTTTTATTTAAAATAAGGCGTTTTTATGGAAGATTATGGGGTGATATTAGAAAAGGATGAGCAGGTTATATCTGTTAGTCGTTTGCACTGGATTTATTTTAAAGGCTGTTTGTTAACATTTTTACTAAGTTCTTTTGTTATGTTTTTATTATATTATGCTCCTGTCTTTAGTGATTTAATTATTTTTGGGATAAAATTAAAAGATGTTTTGCAAACTTTATTATTTGTTTTTGTTTTAATTAGTTGCGCTGACTCATATCTTAATTACCAAGCGTCTTTTTATATGATCACGAATAAGCGTGTTATAATATGTTCAGGTTGGATAATAAAAAGCATGCGTGATATTATGCTGCACCGAATTGAGGGAGTTAGAGTGGTTCAGAGTTTAACTGGTCGAGTTCTAAATTTTGGTTCTGTTGTATTATTTGGCATGGGAACATGTGTTGATAGTTTAATTTTATTACCAAGCCCATTTGTATTCCGTGCGAAGATTCAAGAGTATGTGAATAAAAAATCCTCAGTAACGACAAGTTAGGTAATTATGTTAAAGCCAATTTATGGAGCAATCTTACTTATAGCGGGAACATCTATTGGTGCTGGCATGTTGGCGTTGCCAGTTAGCACTGCGCAGCTTGGGTTCTTCCCTGCGGCATCTTTGATGATTTTGTCTTGGTATATAATGTATTTATCAGCGCTATTATTGCTAGAGGTGAGTTTATGTCATGAAAGTGGTGCAAATATAATTTCCATGTCTGGTAATTGCTTTGGTATTGTTGGTAAAGTTTTTGCTTGGACTGTATATTTATTACTTTTATATGTTCTAACTACGGCTTATTTATCTGCTATCAGTGATCTACTGCAAGACATAGTAGTATCCGTATTTCATATATATTTATTGCAATGGGTTTTTGTTGTGACAACAATATGTTTCTTTTGTTCGCTATTATACTTAGGAACTACATTAATAGATAAGGTTAATCGTATACTTATGTTTGGTTTGGTCTTTAGTTTATGCGCCTTGGTTGCTAGTTTTATAGGTAATACATCTCAGGGTGATGTTTTTGTTTATAGTTGGCTAGGATCCGAAAAAGCATTGCCTATTTTAGCTACATCATTTGGGTTCCATATTATTATTCCAAGTTTAAGGAGTTATTTAGATAGTAATGTTAAAGACTTGAAGCGTGCTATATTAATAGGGAGTTTAATCCCTTTAGTTATTTATTTGCTGTGGCAATTTTTGGTTTTTTCATCTATACCTATGTTTGGAAAAAGTGGGTTATTGCAATTATGGAATAATGGTGAGGTGACTCAGCTTATAGATGTTTTATCAGCATCCTTGCATAGCTCTATTTTTGCTACGGTTATAAATATATTCTCATTTTTTATAATTTCCACTTCATTTTTAGGGGTGTCACTTAGCTTATTTGATTTCCTAGTAGATGGTTTGAAATTAAAAAACACACAATTATCTAATTTTTCAATTTTATTGTTGGCGTTTATTCCGCCTTTGTTGTTAGTTTTGCTAAATTTTAAAAGTTTTTTTATTGTGCTAAGTTATGCCGGTGCTTTAGTTGTGCTGTTACTGTGCACTCTACCATTAGGTATGGCTATGGTGTGTCGCTATAGGAATGCTTCACAGCCGCATATTTTTGTTGGTAGTGTCGGCATGTTTTTGGTCGGGTTTTTCTCATTTATAGTACTTATGTTTGAGTATTACGCCCATTTTTGAGGGCGCATATATAAACTTTTTTCGTTATTAATGTTTAACCATATTAATTTGGGCCCCTATTACTAGGGCCTTTATTTTCTTTGTTAGGTCCGCTAGAATCGCGTATAAATTCAAGTCTCGCACTAGGAGCTTTAGTTTTTAAGTTCTGCCCACTAGGGTATTTAGTTTTTAAATCCTCATCTAGTTTACCTAATTCTTTTAGTGTTGTTTCAAGCTTTCCATCCTTCCAACCTTCTTTAAGTTCCTTAGCGAAATCTTTTCCAGCATCGTTAATCTTAGGATTTATTATAATCTCATCAAACTTTTTACCTATATTTTATAGTTCTTGGGTGCTATCATATAAGTCATTATACTCCTGAGTTTTAGCCATTTTCCCAGTATCTAGTTTAGCATCTAGTCGCTTTAATTGAGCTTGTAGTGACTGGTTAAAATTGGATGGTGGTAGCCCCCCTAACTTGTTTTCCAATGCTTTATTTATTTCTTTTTGTACTTCTATAACTTGCGCCTTTATTTCAACCTCTAGATCAATAGTGTGAATATCTTGACCACTCATGGTCCCATCTAAATATTCAGTTGCGCTTATACTTGTTAATCCAAGTTTATCTCCAAGCTCTATAATATTAAATAATTTATTAAGTTTTTTATAATTGCCCTCTGTCTCAGGGCCTGTTTCAGTTTGTGTAGGCGCTGTGTTTTGTTGAGATAGGTTTTCATTTACACATTTTTTTGCTATCTGTAAGTTCTTTCCCCCAACATAGCTCATTATGTTTGTCAATTTTTTTGTTAGTTCTTCAGCATTTTCATCTTTTATTTTGTCTGAATGTGTAAGGAGGAGGGCAGCTTTAGTGATTTTACTAATATCATCCCCGCTTGTTATGTTTTATTATTATTTACTACTTTTATAAATGCTTTTTCAACTTCTGCAGCAGTAGCCTTGCCATTTATTCCATTTCTTTTGCTTCAGTTATTGTCATTGCCATAATATAAGGCCTCCTAGATCTTATTATTTATAGTTTGTTTTTATATGTCGCGCAAATATATTGCGTATAGGGGCTTTTTTTGCACAGTTTGTGCGTTTAAGAGGCTTTGGAAGTTTTGTATTAATTTACTGAATAACAGGTCGAATAAAATAGGTTACCAATTATTCTTAACTCTAATGTTATTTATATATATTGTAAAAAAATATTCTATTTAAGGTTTTGTTAAGGTTTTGTTAAGGTTTAAGTTGTAAAATAATAGATATAGTAATTTTTAAGGGGATTTTTATGACTGAAGAACAAACACTAGAACAACAAATACAATGTTTTAGGCAGAAGAACCTTGCAGACCCTGCGACTAATCATCACGCACAAAATCACAGGTTTTTTGGTACTAGTCCATCAGTGCCATATTTTCAAGCCTTAGAAATGGCTACTGCAAATAATAAAGGTGTTTAGATTTTTTTAGTCGTCTTATTTTCTATATTTTCATTTAATTCAGCGCCTCTCTCTTTTATGTGGGCTTTCCTAGTTTTATTTTCATCTAGTTCGCCATTTTTAAAAAAATTACCTAACCATGATACTTTTAGGCTTGTATTTTTCATCTCTTTATTAATTTTATAGGCATTATATACTAATGCAGAACTTATTACCCCAGCCAAAACAGCAATTAATGTTATAATTTGTGGCGCTATTATAGCTGTTATTGCTATTGCTAATAGCAATATAACAGTATTGATAGTCACTTTTATATTTTGTTTGATTATTTTTTCTGCTAAATAATCATTGGGATTTAGTTGTTTCTTGTTTGTATTTTTCATGTCGACTTTGGGGTGGTTTAATTCATGGCTCCATGTTTCTAATATTTTGTTAAATTCTTCATCAGATTTATTAATTAGCATATGAAATAAATCTCCTATAGCATGAGATTTGGCATTTTTATCTAGATTTATTTTTGATGTAAAATAATTGTAAAAAGTTAAAAACTTTTTTCTCGTGTATGAACGCCATAAAATATCTTGTGTTTCCATGTTTCTATTATGTTGGCATATAATCAATTTGAATATAGTTACGTTTCCTTTTTTTATGGCGGTAATGACAGCATTGTTTTTATCAACTGGTTCTATTTTCTTAATAAATTTGCCATTTAATGCTTTCATGTCGCTAAGAGCAACCCCTGTTTTCAATAATTCTTGTAGACTATTTAAGTCTTCTTTATTAATGGCGTCATTTATTTGTGATTGATAAAGCTTTTGTGTTTCTAAATCAAGTTTTTGTTGGCTAGACATTGATGTGTATTTTTTATTATGCATTTTTTTATATCCAATAATATATACTAAAATTATAGTATATATTTCTTGTTTTTACTGAGATTGTTTTTTTAGTAAGCCTGTTTGGCGATTAAAAGAATATTTTTTATAAATATGCTGTATTTATATGCCGGTAGGAGGGCGTGGTGTATTTTGTATGTTTTTAGGTGTGTTTTCCATTTCTTTTTGTTGTATATTTTGGCTGTTTATTGAGTTTGAATGCTCGGTAGTTTCATATAGATATTTTGCTACTTTTATTTCTTCATTATTTAATTCTGATATTATTTTATAACTTGTATGTATTAATGCATAAATTGAGAGAAGAGCTAAAGCGTAAAGTAAGGTAGGCAGCGCGGGAAAAGCTATGCTTGCTATTAAAGCTCCGGCTAAAAGTATAGTTGTTATGATAATGGGAATTATATTGTCCATAATTGGATTTCTATCTTCTTCTATGTTGCTGTCATCCGTATCTAGCTCGTCATTAAATGCATTTAATTTAGCTTGTTCTTGCTCTAACTCTATGCGCCATTTTTCCATGGTGTCTTCAGGATCTTTTCTCAATGTTTTTAGTTCATTTATTATGTCAGATGTTTGTGTTATTCCAGTAATATTTTTATCGAGTTTTAATTTTTCTAATCTTTTTTCAGTTTCTCTAATTATATTATTAATATTCAAACTGTTTTTTTGTGAAATTTTATCTGGCTCGTCCATGTATCTACTGATTACTAGTAATTTTACAATATTCAAATTACCAACTTTTATTGATTTGATTATTGGAGTTTCGCCAATATAATCTTCTTCATTAAATTTAGCTCCGGCATTAAGCAACATTTTAATAGCTAAAACATTTTCTTCTTCTATAGCTTCGTTTAGAAGCAACATGCCATGTATCTTGGTATTTGCATCCCCTCCTTTATTTAACAGATATGCTAAGTTTTTTGTGTTCTTTTGATCTAAAAAATCAAAAAGGAAAGCTTTAATATTGACCCCATTTTTAATTAGGATATTTGTTATAGCATCCGATCTATGGGATAATGCTATTTTTAATAGGGGATTGCTCTGGGTTGTTTGAACCCCATGTTGGAGTAGTGCATCTAATGCTGCAGCTTGGTTGGAGTAAAGAGCTTGATGCATTGCACTTTTACAATGATCTGGGTTTATTCCTGGGACTTTTAACAGTTTTTCTATTGCATAAATATTCCCGAAAATGGCCGCTTGAATGACCGGTTGTACTCTGTAGCTTTCAGAATTAATATCAAGCCCTGTACTTAGTAATTTATCTATAGCGTCTTGATCATTTTCTCTGATTGCCAAAAGCAGTACTCTTTCTTTTTGTACTGTAGTTAACTGACTATAATCATCCTTGACTGATTCTAAGGATGATTTGTCTGTTTTAGCTGTGCTGTATTCTATTATGCTGAAGATCGTATTATTGTCCTTATCTATTTGCCCTCTTGTTAGTGTTGAGTAAACTTTTGATAGGCTGCGTCCTTCGTAGATTTCATCATGATTAATTACTTGCCATTTATTGCCAAAAAAGCTGTTTTTCGATAAGCATAATGTAACTATGTGGCCGAGAAATGAAATACTAAAAGTCGATTTTCCATATTTTGCTTTATTCGCTATATCGCGGAGCATATTAATGAATTCATTTTCATTTTGCAATAAGGTTCTAGTGGCTATTGCAGAAAAAGCATGCCAACTTTCATCAGCTAATAATTCTGTCACAGGTTCATGTATTTGTATTGTAGGAGTGGATTCTGGGAATATGTCATGTACTTTTGAAGCCCCGCTCATATAAAGCAGCACTTCTTCATAAAAGCCCTTAACCTTGAGTAGTTTGTTTTCTGTATTACTTAGCCCTTTTTTTATCTTTGTATAATCTTCAGTTGTTAAAATATCTTTTTTATGACGTATTTTATATTCCTTGGTTAAGGAAATGTATTTTTTTTCTGTTTTTTTAATGTCTAAATTTATATCCATCCTTCCATAATTAACAATAAAAGCATGCATAATTAACCATTCTTTATCATTGTTATTGAGGTTATGGCTTATGGCCGCCATAGATATACCAAAGCAGAGCCCCTTTTGATCTACTATATTATTATAATCTAGTCTTTTGCCATAAATTTGATTGGCTCTTGCTATTATACTCATAGATTACCCTAAGACATTTCTATGAAGTATAGTTGGTTTTCGCAGATTTTTCTGAGATTTTTATGCATAAAACATGGAGTTGGTTTTATATGTTGTAAAGAGTGGTAGTTTTCTGCTATTTTTTATAATTTATAAGCTTATATTTTTGCTTTTGGATTAGCTTGCTTTAGTGGCCCTATTATATGTTGAAAACCATAGTTTTGTGCTATTTTGAGTGGAGTATACCCAATACTGTTTTTGGCTGTGGTTGATGAGCCATATTTTAAAAGAACTTTAACTGATTCTGGTTTTTTAGCCTTAACGGCATTATGCAAGGGGCTGTTGCCATTTTTGTCTTGAGCGTCTAATAATTCTAATGCCCTGTTTTTTTGTGGCTTTGCTCTAAATATACTCATAGGAAACCATGATGATGCTATTACTTTTGGGGTTAGTATTTCTTCTATTAGCTCACTAGTGGGAGCATCTGCTCGTATATTTTCATATTCCATATTTTTTCTTACTAGCACTGCATAATGGAGCAAATTTGCATTATCATTATCTGCTAAATAAATATTAGCCCCTGCTTTTATTAGTAGTCTTGCATTCTCTATTTTGTTTTCCTTTAACGCTAAAAATAGTGCTGTTGCGCCACTATTATCTTGTATATCGATATCACATCGCCCACTGCTTATTAATATTTTGAGGTTTTCAATCTTATCTAACTGCGCAGCTAAAAATAATGCTGTTTCCCCTTTTTTATTTCGGGCGTTAGGATTTTTACATAGAGGAAATACTATTTGTAATATCTCTGTGCTTGATATGGCTGCATCATGCATGGTTGTATTTCCGCTAGATGTATTAGGCACATCAGGGTCGGCACCGTACTGTAGTAATGTCTCTACTATTTCTTTTACAGCCCAAGATAGGTAAGTTTGAACAATTGGAGTGTAAGATGATAGCATGCTTGTATCGCAACCAGAAGCTATCATTTTTTTCATGCTTACTAAATCATAATTAGATATGGCAACATATACAGGGGTTTTCCCTTTTTCATTTTTTGCGTTAATATTACCATTGTGCTCGATTAGAACATCAATAATATCGTATTGTTTGAATTTGCAAGCAATATGTAGGGCCGTCATCCCTTCTTCATCTTGTTGTTCAGTTAAGCCTTTATTTATTTCTAATAATTTTAATACGATATCCTTGCGCCCATATTGTACCGCAGCATGGATAAGACCATAACCTTTTTTCCACCAAAACTTTGAATATTTATCTTTTTCGGCGTTACCTACTTCAGTAGCTTGAATATTTATATCGCAATTTTTTTCTATTAGTTCTACTACAATATCTATATTGCCGTAATATACGGCCATAAACAATGCTGAGGGATAATGATCTACAAGCCTATTTATATCTGAATTTGTATGGGCTATAACTAGGGCTGCTTGTTCGGCGTTGCCGGTTTTTATAGCAGCTTCTAATAGCGTATTATTTCCTATAAATTTTGTTGTTTGGCACATCTCTTGTAGAGATGGTATTTCATCTTTCATAGTAAAGCTCACATTGATACAGGTCTATTTTAATGCGAGCTATGGCTTTATCAACCTTTATCGCGTTTTTTTTGCGTGGATAAAGAGCGGGTCGTGGTTTTTATTGTTTTATTTAGCACATGCATAAAGACATTGGTTAGCTAAATCTTTATTACCATAGCCAAAATTCAAGGCGACAAGCGCATACTCATCAATTATATGTGAATTAGCATTATGTTTTAAAAGAGTAATCGCCATCTCGTGCATTTCTAATAAACCCCTCTTGCTCATTTACCGCTTGCATAATTGGGTGAGCACAGCTGCGCGGCAATCGGTCTGTTGTGTCACCGACTCTAGCAATCAGCCCCCACCCCGTCATTGCGAGGAGCGCAGCG
>Ga0066609_10001341_pt1 | contig 14474 bp, 10 predicted proteins | sample SaaInlV_DNA_150m_FD_60378 | JGI IMG/M metagenome (GOLD analysis project Ga0066609, IMG submission 60378) | Marine microbial communities from expanding oxygen minimum zones in the Saanich Inlet - SI075_LV_DNA_150m | ecosystem: Environmental > Aquatic > Marine > Unclassified | place: British...
CCACAACCAATAAGAGTGATTGGTAACATTTTTCTATAACGAGATTTTTGTTCTTTTTCTTTCAATAATTTTTCCAAATACAGAGATGGTGGTATTTTTTTATTCCATATTTCACGTTCAGCAGTGTCATTTTGGTCTTTGATTAACTGCCGTACGTATTTTACACCATCAATGACAACAAAACCTTCTTCGGTGCTAACACCACCAACTTCTACTTTTGCAGCAGGCTTTGGAATATCGGGGTTAAACACATCGGGGAGCATCTGTGTCATTTCACCGGTCATGGGGTCTAATTCAGGTGGAAAAAGAATATCTGCCGTTACAGTATTTATACTGCAGTCGTAATTAAATCCCCTGCCGCTACTCAAGCCTTCGCTAGCATTCGTGATAGATATAATGTCATCGCAGGCATAGTAGTATATGTTGTCTCCCATAAGGATATGGACATGGTTCATATACGTACCAACAAACTCTCCTTGTGCTTTTTGTCCGTTTTCTAGCCGAATTTGCACATTGGCATCTCCAGACAAGAATGTGAACATCACTAAAAGCAGTAAAACGCTAGATTTATTCACGTTTTTATCCTGATGTACCTAACCATACCCAAATCTAACAATCATCCATCAAACAAACAACCCCACGAATGTGAGGCTTGATTATTCAATTAATAGTCTTATTTATAAATTGTTTTATTTCTTCAATAGAATAAGGTTTTTTTCTCTTATGTATCATAGCATGGCAGTTGGGACATACAGGTCGTAAATCTTTTACTGGGTCTATTTTATATTCCTCTCCAATAGCCGCCACTTGTTTTAGATGATGCACATGAATGAAATCTTTTCCTAATCCACCGTAAACTTTTTCAAAATTAAACTCGCAAACAGCACATGTATATCCATAATAATTAATACAAGTTTTACGAGCATGGGGATTTCTTTCATATTTTGTAACAACAACTTGATTTGGATTACCTTCGGTATAAACTTTTTGTTCATCCTTCACGTTTGCTGTAAAAGGATTATATCGGATATTTGCATTATTTAAAAATTCAAACCAAACCGCTTCTAAATCATCTGTAATGTTAGGATTAATCTCTATACCTGATGATTGAGGAGTCCAATGCCCTTTCGCAAGATTCCCTTGATTAAGAACTTGGAGATTTAGGAGTGGTTCATGTTCAGGATTTAATATTACTTCAAAATCAATTATAACACGATTTATTAATTTATCTTCACCGCTCCAATGCTGGGATAGAAATGGCGGCGTAGCAACAAATCCTGCAGCCATTATTCCTTTTGGTTCCTTACCAAGCCGCATTAAAAAGGCTCTGTCTCCAGGGCTAATCTTCTTATGACATATACATACCACATATTATTTTCAAATATTTTTTACCATATTATCAAAAATTTTAATCCCATTAAGCTTTTTTAAGATATTGTTTATTTTTAACACATTATCAATAACTTATAATCCCAATGAGCTTGCTCATGAAAGTTTTAATATTATTTATTTAAGTTTTTAATCATTATACCCGAACAGCTTGCTCATCGTAGTGAGTGAAGCGAATGTAGATGAGCGGAGAGAGAGGGATTCGAACCCCCGATACACGTAAGTGCATACTGCATTTCGAGTGCAGCGCATTCAGCCAGACTCTGCCATCTCTCCATTTTTATCCTTATATTCTGATAGAAATTATCATGCCAATTACAGAATCACAACGCGCAGAATTAGAAGAATACCTGGAAACCATTCTTGAACTTTATACCAAAGATGAGTATGAAGATATGGTAGAAAGTATTGTTTCCCATTATTGTCACCGGAAATTCCAGATCGGGGCAGAAGAATCAGTTAAACTATTTTACGAAATTGTTGCCTTAAAAGAATCTTAATAATATTGGCCTGAAACACACCAATAAATGCTTATAAAAAACATATATGATTCCTAGTCAAATTGTTTTCATGAAATTACCAAGGATGATTGGTTCATTTATCGAGGTCCAAAAAGAACATCCCGACCCAAACGATCTTAAGTAAATTCTTCATGTTAACCCTTGGGAAAAATATTTGTTTTCTACTTTCAGCAAACATCTTTTTTTGGTACAATGACAGTTGTTATTTACAGGGCAAATTTTAATTACGGAGAGAAAATGGAAACAGGAAAAGTTAAATTTTTTAATAAAAGTAAACGCTATGGTTTTATCTCAGGTGATAATGGAAATGACTATTTTTTCCATGATTCAGGATTGTCTGAAGGAATTTATGTTCAAGATGGAGATAAAGTGGAATTTAAAATAGTGGACGGAGACAGAGGTCAAAAAGCTGTTGAAATCTCTATCATTGATTAAAGAATTTGCATCAATCAGTAAAAAAGCCCTTTGTTTAACACCGAGGGCTTTTTCTCATTTTACCTTAAACTCCAATATATAGTTCCACGTAACTTCAACTATCAGCATACTGAAATAATTCATTTCACAAAATATTTTAAGACTTAAAGGATCGTCATATGACACGGAATAATCACTTTTTAATGGGATTCATATTTTTCTCATTTGCTATCACAAGCCTATTAAATGCATCTTCAGGAAAAGTTGAACCAACTTTATTTGAAAATTTGATTGGAATACTTGTATCAAGTGCATTGATATTCTCATTAATAAAAGGCTATTTAACCGTTAATAAAATTTGGAAGCGTCGTAAAAATGAGGAAGTAGCCAATAGTATTTCTATTGTAGCTGCAATGCTTGGATTTGCTGTTGGCTTTCCATTCCTTTTAAATAGCATTATGATTACCAATGATTATTTTTCTGCAGCTAAAAGCGTTATTGCATTAATGCTCGCTTTTGTATTTACAATGATCGGGACAGGGTATTATGTTGATAGTAATCGTGGAGTAGGTTTTATAACATTATTGGGACGCGCCTTGAACTTGGAAAGAAAAGAATCAGGCGATTTAATAAGTGACATGCTCCGTCCAAAAGGTGCAAGAAAAATTATAGATATATTAACAAAATTAGCTGCAATTGATGATGATATTGCTCAGGAAGAAATTGATTTAATTAATCAATTTACGGCAAAATGGAATATTGATATTCCCAAACTAACAGCCGGGAAACCGGATGAAGTGACTAATCTTGTTGCATTGAAAGCTTTGGTTCAATCCTACCTTGATGAGGGACCGGATACAGAAGTTGCCGAAGCTCTAGTTGATTTAATTAATATGATGGCTGAAGCCGACGATGAAGTCACAAAAGAAGAAGCAATGGCTGTTGCAGAATTCACTGGAATGATTGCACATTATGTCAGTTCTGAAAAAGGGGGTGATATGGAAATGTATGAGGTAAATATTGTACCACAGGACGATGATCAAATCGGAGCTGTAAAAGAATTGTTGCCTGAGTTAGATGTTGTTCAGGATAGAGGTGGCCGCGTATTCAAAGTTGGCAGATATTTTTCAGAAGAATATTCTGAAGCTGTTTGTTCCAAATATATCTCAATTGGGCTTTATTCTAATTCAACAAAAATTAAAGTGGATTTTAGTAAAGAATCTTAAAGGAATTTTTTTCAAAAAACCCCGCATACCATTTCTCAAATTGGAATGGAAATATGCGGGGTTTTTATTTGATCAAGGGTCGAATAACATTTGCCCATTTTTGATACCCACTGCCATTTAGATGAAGTCCATCGTAGGTAAACTCAGGGTTAAGGAAATCATCATTTTCATTTTTGAGATGAATAAATAAATTAACGAAAATGATTTCATTATCATCACACCAATCTTTTAGCATTCCATTCACCCATTTAATTTTTACTGTATTCCCAGTATGTCCAGAAAACAGAGAATAGATTGAATTAGCAGGTAAAATACTCTGAACAATTATTTCTGTTTTCGATGATTGAGATTGAATGGATTTTACAATTTTACAAATATTTTGGAATGTTAATTCTTTTGTTAACCCTTGAGCAAGATCATTGGTCCCAATCATTAAAAATACTTGAAGTGGCTGGGATTCAGTAATCTCATTAATACGATAAAGAATACCTTCGGTTACATCCCCGCTGATTCCCCGGTTTTTGATATTTGGGTTTTGAAAAATCTCAGACCATGATCCCATATCCGTAATGCTATTTCCAAGAAAGATAATTTCATTTTCAGTATTGGGGAGTGCATCATAAAGTGTTTTTTTATGATGATAATAAGTGGAATACTTTAGGTCTTGGCCAAAACAAAAGACTGTAAGAACGGAAAAAAGTAGCAGTGAATAAGGTTTTATAATTCCTTCAGATCCTTTAACAACTGTTGGAGCATATCTTTTGCATCGCCAAAAACCATAATAGAATTATCAAAGCCAAATAATTCATTTTGGATGCCGGCGAAGCCAGTATTCATGGTTCTTTTATTAATTATGACTGTCCGAGATTTATCAACATCAAGAATTGGCATTCCATAAATAGGTGACGATGTATCATGGCGAGCCGCAGGATTTACAACATCATTAGCCCCCAAAACTAGGGCAACGTCGCAATCTTCAAATTCTGGATTTATTTCATCTAAATCTTTTAATTGTTCATAGGGAATATTCGCTTCTGCCAAGAGAACATTCATATGTCCGGGCATCCGTCCAGCCACAGGATGGATTGCATATAAAACTTTTTTACCTTTACTCTCGAGCAATTCGGCAACTTCTCGAACTGCATGTTGAGCTTGAGCTACCGCTAATCCATAGCCTGGAACAACAATCACTTTATCAGCTGCATCAAAAATCATGGCAGCTTCTTCTGTTGAATATGACTTTACTGAAATTTGTTTTGCTTCTCCATCTCCAGACGATTCTTGTTCTAATCCTACTGCACCAAAAATAACATTTGTAAGAGATCGATTCATCCCTTTGCACATTATATTCGTAAGGATAAGTCCAGAAGCACCTACAAGAGCACCGGCAATAATGAGTCCATTATTCATGAGAACAAATCCTGTAGCTGCTGCGGCAACACCTGAATATGAATTCAATAATGAAATAACAACGGGCATATCTGCACCGCCAATGGGAATTGTTAATGTAATTCCAATAATGGCGGATATTGCAATGACTGCATAAAAGAAATTCATTTCTGTCGGAAATTGGACAACTTTCATTCCAATAAAAATCAATGAAATAGCCATAAGAGCATTTAAGATCTTTTGCCCCGGAAAGACAATGGGTTGACCACTGATAAATCCTTGCAGTTTTCCAAAAGCAATAAAACTACCAGAAAAGGTTAGGGTCCCCACAAATATTGAAAGCACAATTGTGCCCAAGGTAAAACTTGTAATTTCGCCACCTTTAAGAAATTCAGCCGCCGCAACCAGGGCAGATGCTCCACCACCAAATCCATTAAAAATAGCAACCATTTGGGGCATTTGAGTCATTTCTACTTTTATTGCAAATGTTGCTCCAATCATTGCACCGATAATCATTCCGATGGCAATAATTTTAAAATCTAATTCACCATACGATAAGAGTGTAACAGCAATCGCAATAAGCATACCGATAAACGCAAGAAAATTTCCATGCCTTGCTGTTTTTGGGTGACTTAGTTTTTTGATTCCAAGAATAAATAAAACGGAAGCTAGTACATAAAATATATTTGTGTATTCCACGATTATCCCCTATTTCCGCTTAAACATTTTTAACATTCTATCCGTTACCATAAATCCACCCACCACGTTTACCGTGGCAAAAATAACAGCAATTAATCCTAACCAAGTTCCAGTTTGGCCTCCAACTTTTGTTGCAATAATAGCACCCACAACTGCAATCCCAGAAATTGCATTGGATCCACTCATTAAGGGTGTATGCAAGGTGGGGGGCACTTTTGAAATAATTTCAATTCCAACAAAGATTGCTAAAATAAAAACAGTTAAAATATTAATATCCATAATTTTCCTTAAGCGTTTAACGCTTCTTGAGTTGGGACATGGGTTATTTCACCCTTATGCGTAAAAAGTGAGCCCGAAATAATTTCATCTTCTAAATCAAGATTTAATGATCCATCTTTAACCATATAGGTTAAAAATGCTGTAATGTTTTTTGAATAAAGTTCACTGGCATGAACTGGCATTGTTCCTGGAATATTTGATGTCCCATCAATGGTAACTTGATTATGCTGAATCACTTTATCCTTTTGAGTTAATTCACAATTCCCGCCATTTTCTGCGGCCAAATCCATAATAATTGATCCGGGCTTCATTGCTTCTACCATCGAAGTAGGAATCAAAAGGGGAGCAGGACGCCCTGGAATCAAAGCTGTTGTAATGACAGCATCAGATTTGCTAATATGTTCATGAATTAATTCTTGCTGACGTTTTTTGTAATCATCGGAGGTTTCTTTTGCATATCCACCTTCGCCGACACCATCATCCGAAGATGATTCAACTTCAATAAATTTTGCACCCAAAGATTCAACTTGTTCTTTTACAATGGGCCGAACATCAAAAGCTTCTACTTGTGCCCCCAATCTTTTTGCGGTTGCTATAGCTTGAAGCCCTGCAACGCCGGCACCAAGAATCAATATTTTTGCGGGGCGAATTGTACCTGCAGCCGTCATTAATAGTGGCATGTAAATACCCAGCTGAGATGCAGCCATGAGCACCGCCTTATATCCGGCAATATTGGCTTGTGAAGATAAAGCATCCATCTTTTGAGCTAAAGTTGTTCGAGGGATTAAATGCATAGAAAAACCTGTAATGGATTTTTCTGAAAGTGCTTTCACCGTTTCTAACTCCCGAGTGGGTTGAAAAAATGAAACTAAAACCGAATTCGTTTTAAGATGCAAAATTTCTTCTAGTGTTGGGTGTAATACTTTTAAAATAATATCAGCTTGGGATAATAAATCAGATGAAGATTTAATAATCTTAGCTCCAGCACCCATGTAGTCATTATCTGAGATGTAGGCACTTTGTCCTGCACCTGTTTCTACATGAACTGTTAAGCCAGATTTAATCAAATCTTTAACTGTCGCAGGCGTGGCTGCAACCCGTGTTTCATCTGGATGAATTTCTTTAGGTATTATAACTATCATATACGTTTTCTTATTATATCGATTTAGAAGGGGCACGAAAATTAATATGAGAAGTTTAAACTTCCATCCAGAATTACACACGATTTCCCCTAAAATTTACCTCATAAATAATTAGGGAAAAAATGCGTTTAAAATTCAATATTTTATGTTTTTTATTGATCTCTCAAAAAGTATTGTTTGGAGGAACTTATCACGTTCCTAGTGATTATTCAACGATACAAACTGCAATTAATGGAGTTATAAATGGTGATACCGTTTTAGTTGCGCCAGGGGTGTACGAAGAAACAATCAACTTTAATGGGAAAGCTATTTTAGTAGCTTCATATTTTGTAATTGATAGTGATTCTTCCTTTATTTATACCACAATTATTGATGCACAAGAGACTGGGAGTGTCGTTACTATGAAAAGTGGTGAAACTAATTCGTCAATTCTTTTGGGTTTTACAATTCAAAACGGAAATGGGAATTACGAAGATCCCGATGAGAATGGAACATACTATACCTACGGAGGTGGCCTATATATCCAGGATAGTGATCCATCTATTAAGAATTGTAAGATTACAAATAATGTTGGAAATGAAGGTGGCGGTGGTGGCGTATTTTGTTATAACTCTTCTCCAATTTTCCTTGAATGTACTTTTGATAATAATGAAACAGATGATGTTGGTGGTGGTCTTTATTCGCGAAGTAATTCAAGCCCTGAGTTTTATAATTGTATTTTTAGTGAAAATTCTGCTGAATTTGGCGCCGGATGTTATTTAAGAAATGATTCGTCACCCATTATGGAAAATGTGACGTTTAAAAGTAATACTGCTAGTAATTCAGGTGGTGGTTTTATTTTGAAAGATGGTGCAAACCTAAATGCTTCAGACCTTTATGTTTTAAATAACTCTGCTGATGGTTTAGGTGCTGGAATCTATATTAATAATTCAGATGCAAATCTATCGTATGTTTTGGTTGGTGGAAATTCGTCAAGTTCTGGCGCTGGTATTTACGTGCGAAATTCTTCTCAAGTCGAAATTGAGAATGGCTCAATTAGTGCGAATGTTGCAACATCCTATGGCGGTGGAATATATTTACGAGATGGCGTTAATGTTACGGTCATTAATTCCATTATTTATGGTAATTCGGAAACACAAATTTATTTTCGTTCAACCGGTGATGATGTTGAATTAGATATCTCTTTCACAAATATTGAAAATGGTGAGAATGGAATTATCAATAATGATAATGGTGATGTAATATGGGGAGACGGGAATATTGAAGGTGATCCATATTTTTGCAATGCCCCAATAAGTGATTTTTATTTACGCGAAAACTCACCCAGTTTAACTTCCGGTTCCAATGGCTCTTTTATTGGCTGTTTTGCAGTAGGATGCGGACCCGTGAATTTGGGGCCAACTTGGTATGTAGATCCCAATGGGCATGATGGGAATGATGGAAGTTTGGAAACACCTTTTGCAACAATTACACACGCAATTAGTACGGCAAGTGATGGTGATACCATCCGATTAAATCCAAATACTTACTCAGAGTCATTTCACTTTGATAATAAAGAAATTGTTTTAGAATCACGTGCTTTCGAATTGAATATGATGGAATTAATTGAAGAAACAATTTTTATTCCAACAGAAAATGGGAATTCTTGTTTAACCTTAATTGGCCCAAATAATGATAATGCAATCTTACGAGGATTCACATTTAAGGATGCTATATCCATAAATGGTGCTGGAGTTTTTATTGAAAATTGTTCTCCAACATTTGAAAATATAATTGTGAAAAATAATACAGCAGAATTAGGAGGTGGGGTTTATTTAAATGAATCAAATTCATATTTTAAAAATTGTACCCTAAAAAATAACGGATCCAATTTGGGGGGTGGAATCTATATTTTAGATGGATCGCCCAGTTTTGAAAATGTAACATTACAAGAAAACTTGGCCTATTGGGGTGGTGGTATCTATGCAGAAGATTCACAAGCAAATTTGGTTGGTTGTATTTTTCGTGGAAATGAAGCTTTTATGGAGGGGGGTGGACTTTATTTAGAGGGTGGATTATGTGAAATAGAATGGTCATCTTTTGAAGAAAATATTGGGGTTGATTTCGGTGCAGGAATTTTAGCGAATATGTCAGCAGTCGAAATATCTCAAACAACATTTTCAGGAAACATATCTGGAGTTGGTTCATGTATCGCATTTATGGGGTCAACTACTTTCATTAATAATTCTATTTTATGGGATAATAATTCACCAATATTTTATTCGATGGAATCTGTTGGAATGTCGTCGATCGATATAAGTTATTCTGATGTAGAGGGGGGTATTCCTTCGCTTGAGCAAATCCCTAATTTATTGTTAACAGTGGGTGAAGGTTTAATAAACAATAATCCTGAATTTTGTGACGTGCTTCAAAATAATTATAATTTAAATGAAAGTTCAATTTGCCAAAATGCTTCTAATTCTGGAGAAATCATTGGTGCTTTTGATTCTAGTTGTGATGAAACTGTATCCATTGATAAGTCAATTGTTGTAGATGAATTTCGATTAGATCAAAATTATCCAAATCCATTTAATCCAAAAACAACCATTCAGTTTTCCTTAAAGCATTCTGGTGAAGTTTCATTAATTGTATATAATTTACAGGGCCAAAAAATTAAAACATTAAAATCTGGTTCAAGTGATTTTGGCCGATTTTCTGTTGAATGGAATGGGAAAAATGATTTCGGAGCCCAAGTTCCATCAGGACTATATTTGGTTCAGCTTGTAACAAAGAATAGAATGCTAGAACGTAAGATGCTTCTTTTAAAATAGAGATACTATATATTAACTTATAATAGAGAGATTTCATATTAGGTGTATTTAGTTGTATTATCTTAATCTAAATTTTGACGATAATGAACCAAATATCACACATAAAATCTGCATTAATCGCCTTGTCAATTTTTGCCAGTGGAATTCAGGCTCAAATGCTTGAGGATTTCATTGGGAATTGGACTGGCGTTGAAATGTTGCAAAGTCCAACCATCAATTATGAAAATAAGCATATGACCCTTGATATTACTGAGGGGGGCGATCGTGATGATTATTTAGTCTATTTATCAAATTGTGAATTTATTTATAATCCGGAAGTTAGTTGGGCTCACCATTATTTTGGTATTGATAAAAATACAAATGAACTTTTATTTGTAAGAAGAGTCGATACACCCATTGGTGTAGTTTTTGATGAATTAAAATATTCAATTCTTCAATGGAATAATTCTACTTTGGAAGTTGAGTACCATTCTGAGTCAGGTGATACATATCATTTAATAAGTTTAACTTCAAATTCTTTAGATCTAAAAGAACAAGTTCCTGAAAGGATTGCCTTAAATCAAAATTTCCCAAATCCCTTTAATCCAAACACGACTATTACTATAGAATCTGAAAAAAATGCATTGGGTAGTCTTATGATTTATAATCTAAACGGTCAAAAGATTAAAATCTTACACAGCGGTAAATTCCAGAAAGGATTAAATTCTTTCAATTGGAATGGACAAAATCAGAATGGAATTCCTGTGAGTGGTGGGACCTATATATATCGTTTATTGATTGATGGGAAACCTCAATCACAAAAAATGGTACTTCTTAAGTAAGTACTTCCCTTTAAAACCTTTTTTAACACATTCATATGAATCTAATTAAATACAGCCTTCCAATCTTTGTATCCATTTCAACCTTATTTGCCACGTGGTTTAACGACATTCCAAGAGAAATTAAACAAGCCAATGGAGAAATTATCCACTGTTTTATCTCGGGTGACCAATATAGTAAAAGGCTCCATGATGAAAATAATTTCACAATCATTTTAAATTCTATTGATGGTAATTACTATTATGCTAATCTTGATTTGAATGGAGTTCTTAGACCTTCTGATTTTCAAGTAGGAGAAGGAAATCCTGCTTTTTTTGGGATGGAACCGGGATTAACAATTAGTAAAAGTGAATATGAGAAAAAGCGATTATTTTATCATAATGAAACATCAACAAGGAATTCAAGGGATGCGCCAACTTCTGGTGAAATTGCTCAACTAAATGTATTTATTAGATTCTCAGACGATCCTGAGTTTTCCAGTCCCAGATCTTATTACGATGTGGTCTTTCAAGCGGAAGAAAATGAACCATCCCTAAGGGATTATTATTGGGAGATCTCCTATAATACTTTATGGGTCGAAACACATCATTTTCCTGATAATGTTGGTGACTTTAATACGTCCTATCAAGATGAACACCCCCGAAATTATTATGAACCTTATTCAGGGGCGAATCCGGGTGGATATCAAAATAGCGATGAAAGAACACAGCGTGAACATACTTTATTATCAAATGCATTAAATGAAATAGAGAGTCAAGTTCCAACAGACCTAGATATTGACGCAAATGATGATGGAATGGTTGATGCTGTTTCATTTGTAATCTATGGAGGTCCGGGAGATTGGGCTGACTTATTATGGCCACATCGATGGTCTTTATATACTCAAAATGTTACCATTAATGGTGCTCAAGTTTGGGATTATTTATTTATGCTTTCTGAATCTTGGTATTTTAATGTTGGTGTTTTGTGTCATGAGTTTTTTCATGTATTAGGTGCACCAGACCTTTATCATTATAATGGTGGTGGTGCTCCATCTGCCGTTGGTGGATGGGACGTAATGGAAGCGAATACGAATCCTCCGCAATATCCATCTGCTTTTATGAAATGGAAATACGGTGATTGGTTGGCAGACTTGCCGGAAATAACTGAAAGTGGAACTTATACTTTAAATCCACTTCAACAACAAAATGGATCAGTTTACAAAATAGCTTCCCCTTTTTCCGAAACAGAATATTTTGTGATTGAGTATAGAAAAAAAGAAGGGATTTATGAAATAAATACACCTGGAATTCGAGATGGTATTGTCGTATATCGAATTAATACAACAGCCGGAAATGGAAATGCTCAAGGACCACCTGATGAAATATATTGTTACCGTCCTGGTGGAACACTCACAAATAATGGTGCATTTGAATTTGCGCCTTACAGTTCAGATTATGGACATACACAATTAAATGATACAACAGATCCAAATTGTTTTTTATACAATGATGGAAATGGTGCTGATGGTGGATTGAACCTATACAATGTAACCGGAAATGGAGAAACTATTTCATTTTCTGTTTCTTTAGGAATGCCTCAAATGGACTTAAATCCTGAAGAATTAAATTATTCATTGTCATCGGGAGACAATGAAAGCCAAACAATTACTTTATCAAATACTGGCGAAGAAGGAACTCAATTAGATTTTGATATTAATGTATCTGGATCAGTCCCTTTTCAAAATTCGCAAGGAGGACCTGATGGCGGAAATTATTATTGGACATCGTCAATTGAAGAACCTGGAATGGCTTATGAATGGGTTGATATTAGCGAAAATATGACTCAATTAACTTTTCCTCACAATGACCAATTCGCAGTCAATAGTATCGAATTACCATTTGATTTTCATTTTTTTGGAGAAACCTATAGTTATGTTCAAGTGAATGCCAATGGTTGGATTGGATGGAATAGTGAGAATGAAACAGCTTGGCTGAATGAAGATATACCATCTTCTTCAGCTCCAAGTCCAGCAATCTTTGGATATTGGGATGACATGAATCCAAATAATGACAATGGAAATGCGTCATCTTCAGGGAATGCATATTACCATGTTAATCAAAATCGTGCTGTAATTTGGTTTAATGATGTGGTTCGATGGAATGTGGATGATTGGGGGCAATTCGATTTTCAAATCGTAATTAATGCAGATGGCACTTTTCAAACAAATTATAGGAATATGGAAGGTGTTCTAAATTCAGGTACAATTGGATTTCAAAATATAGGTGGAACACAGGGAACTCAAATTTCATCCAATGAAACATTTACTTCCGTGGAATACAGTTGGATTGCAGATCAATCTGAAAATGATATATCATGGCTAATTTTATCGTCGAATACAGGAGAATTATCCGGTGTACTTTTAGGGGGAGAATCCATGGATATTTATGCCCAAGTTTTAACAAGTGGTATGGATGCTGGATTATTTACTGGAAATATTAATTTCATCTCCCAAAACACAAATTCAGAATTTGTCCCTGTTAATTTGCTCGTTTCCGGTGATAATTCAACACCTTCCTTACCAGTAATAGACATATCAAATTCTGAAAATGGAATTGTTTATCTTCCAGAAATAGTCGATCCAATTTTTTCAAATATTGCTTCACGATATACCCATGTGGTTACGCCAAATGGCGATTTAATTCCCTTTTTAATTCAAGATGATTTTTCGGTGGCTCAAATTCTCCATGCACGAAAAGTTTTGGAATCATTTTTAACGAATAATCCAGGAAATGGATGGGGAAATGATAAAACCAATATGACAAATGCTATTGGAGCAAGTAATGCAATTCTATTCCTTTTGAATGATGAAGAAGAGTATGAAAACCCTGATCTTTGGGCGCTGATGGATGCAGGTGTTGATGGACAAGATTTGTTGGCTATGGAAGTATTTCCGGAAGGTTCTCCCCAATATATGAGCAGTTCTGAAAGAGATGCTAGTTATGAAGAGATACTTCATTTTGTCCATGGTTTTGGTATTCAGTTGGCGATTCCTGCTATGCAGAATGCGATTATTTCAGCAATGAATAATGCCATAAGTAATAACATCTATAATCCGCTAAACGATTTACCAGAAGAAGATTATGATGAAGAATATTTAGCCATGGGATTAGAATGTTATTTTGGATTGTGGGCACATGATCCAAATGGCAACGGGTATTGTGGGGATAATGAATATTCTTTCATCACGAGAGAAGCAATGGCAGAAGGTGACCCAGATTTATTTGAAATTATTGCTGGATTTGTTGGCGAAACGTGGGAATACACTATTGATTTACCTGAGTCTGTTAATTCTGATTTTTACCTTAATTTTCAAAATGGATTAGATTACACCCATCGGTCTCAATATGTGAAGAATATCAATAGTTCTGGTGAGAGTAACATCAATTTACAAGGGAATAATTTTTCAAATAATTTAACTGGAAATATCGGCGATAATCATTTCATGTCATTTGATGGTGAAAACATCATTAATGGTAGAGACGGGTTTGACCGTATGATTTTTCAAGGTGATTTTGATTATTATGCCATATTACCTCCTTCTGCAACGGGAGATTCATCCACGAAAATAATTGATTTTGTTCCAAACCGCGATGGAACAAATTTTCTTTTTAATATTGAAGAAGTTGAATTCAATGGAATCGTCTATAACCTAAATGATTTCTTAGATAACGGTTCCGAAATAAATTTACCGACGGAGTTTGCTATATATGCTCCTTATCCAAATCCTTTTAATCCCACAACATC
>Ga0066609_10001407_pt1 | contig 14065 bp, 10 predicted proteins | sample SaaInlV_DNA_150m_FD_60378 | JGI IMG/M metagenome (GOLD analysis project Ga0066609, IMG submission 60378) | Marine microbial communities from expanding oxygen minimum zones in the Saanich Inlet - SI075_LV_DNA_150m | ecosystem: Environmental > Aquatic > Marine > Unclassified | place: British...
ATAAGTGAATTTGAAAACACCAATAGTAATAGTAATAGTAATAGTAATAGTAATAGTAATAGTAATAGTAATAGTAATAGTAATAGTAATAGTATTAGTAATAGTAATACTAAAGAATCAATTAAAATCAATGATCCAAGAGATGTTAATGAATCTATTAATAGTGATTCTAAAAATTCTAATAGTAATAATAGTTGCAATGATACATTTATGACAAAAGATGAAAATAAATCAACGTATATTATAAATAATGTATTAGAATCAGCATCAACCAAAATTAATAAAATTAATAGATCACAATCAGAATTAGATAGTAAATTAGAAAAATTACTAAAAAATGATTTAGGAGATTCAGATACCGATTCTACTTTTGCAGTAGATAATCAATCTAATTACCAAGAAGTGTTTTCCAATTCTAATTCATCTCATGATTCATCTTTAAATTCTAACCAAAAAAATGAAGAAATAAATAAAAATAAATTTTTTGCTAATTATTTAAATATTTAAAATATAATGATAAATTGAATCAATTTTATAAATTGTTTCAATTTTCATCTTTCCATTTTTCGTAAAAAATATAAATCAATTTTCATCTTTCGTAAAAAATATAAATCAATTTTCATCTTTCGTAAAAAATATAAATATATAGTAAACAAACACACAGATTACAAAAACAAAAACACAATAAAATTATTTATTTTATTTTTCATTAATTGTTTTTTGACTAATTAATATCGATGGTGATATCATATCAAGTAATGCAAATGAAATTGCAGATATAAAAGCTAATGTAAGTAATTCACTATTATTTAATAATTGATTAGGTATGTATCTAAGAGATACTAACATAATTAAACACATTAAAATATATTTAATAATTCTTTTACACATTTCTTTATTAGTTATTTTTAACATTAATATACTGTAGAAAAAATAATTTAGAAATTGATTTTAGATAAAATTGTTATATACGTATAATAATTTATATTAAATTTTCTTTCTAGTGTTATTATAATGAAAAAAATTATATATTTTATATTTGGAACATTTATTTTAGTTTATTTATTTCAATCTATGGACAAGTCTTGTAAAAGAAAGTCAATATTTGATAAAGTTAAAATTCCTTTACTATCATCATCTTTAATTGGTATTATTTGTTTACATTTAGATGATAAAAGTCCTTCATGTTTACAATTTGTAATGCCATTTAGTAAACCCGTCAATATTGATGGACAAACTATATTTACTGATTTAGGAAACTTTTAAAAGTTCGTTTTATGATTACAAACATTTTTTTCTAAATGTTTGTAATTAATGAGTCATTTAAATGTGAGTGCAGGAGGTTCTCAATTAAGACTAAAGAAATTTAGAATAGATAAAATGGTCGAACATGCTACAATTGCGATGATTGCTAAAAGAGCGTCAGGAAAAAGTTACTTGACAAAAGAAATATTATATCATAAAAAAAGTCTTCCTACTGCAGTTGTTATTAGTAGAACAGAAAAATTAAATCGTTTTTATGGAGAATTTATTGCAGATAGTTTTATTTATAATAGTTTTGAGACAGATATTTTAACAAACATATATCAAAGACAAGCTAAATGTAATGAAGATAATAAAAATAAACTGGCTGAAGGGAAAAAAGAGAAAGATGATCGTATAATGTTAGTTATGGACGATTGTATGAGTTCAAAAGGAACATGGGTAAAAGACCAAAATATTCTTGAATTATTTTTTAATGGTAGACATCACCATGTTTCATTTATTTTAACAATGCAGTATGCTGTAGGTATACCTCCTGAAATGAGAAGTAATTTTGATTATATTTTCTTATTAGCAGAAGATTTTATTTCAAACCAAAAAAGATTGTATGAACATTATGCAGGGATGTTTCCATCATTTGATATTTTCAAACAAGTTTTTACTGAAGTAACACAAAATTATGGAGTAATGGTTATTGATAACAGAATTCATAGTAGTAATATAACTGATAAAGTATTCTGGTATAAAGCAAAAAAAGTACCTGATTTTAAAATGGGATCTAAAATATTTAATAAATATCATAAAAAATATTATGATCCTGAATGGAATAAAAGACCAATGTTATTTGATCCTAATGATATATTATCTAAAAAAAGAAATAATTTTAAGGTTAATGTGAAGAAAGTCAAAAATAATGATGATGATGATTCTTATTAAAGATCAATGCTATTAGATGAATTATCTTTTCCATCTAGTTCTTTACTACATAATTCCTCTTGTTTTACATATTCTTTCTTTTTCTTTTCCAAGCTTTTAATTGATTCCTCAATATCTCCTAATTTTTGTTTTAATGTTTCCTTTTTACTAGAATCATCTGTACTTGATAGTTCTTTTTTAATAATTTCTTTATTTTCATTTGATGTTTTAATTGTTTCTTCAACATTTTCTCTAGCTTGACGATTCTTATATTGTTCATGTAAAATTTTAGATTTCTCACTAGATTCAATATGAGCTTTCATAATTTTATTTAGTTCTTGGTTAGCATATTCAGGTGATCCTGCTTCTTTTGAAGTAGGATCTGGATCAAATGCTAACCATTTACCCATTTCACCAACATAAATATTATGAAGAGTATCAAAAGATTGTAATTTTTTTGCATATTCTTCTGCTTCATTAATTTTATCAAAAACTCCTCTAATTTTAATTCCTGATAATGTTGTTTTATTAGTAGGATCTTGTAAAAAACTGATACAAACAAAATTTTGAGCAGTTGGTAAAAGTGTGTCTTCTGTTAGTAGATCAACGGACATTATAATATTATAATACCATAATAATTATTTAAATAAAAATCAATAAAGTTTTTTATTTAACTTTAAATGATACGATCGAATTAATTGATTTTATTTTATTATTATTTTTCTCTATTTTTTTATTTACTTTTGCTAGTTCGGCTATTAGCTTTAATTTTTGATTAAACAACTTTTTACCTAATAGAATTATACTATTTTGCAAATCATTTTCTGTTTGATTATATTTAGTTCTTTTCATTTCTGATAATGTTTTTTTAATATTTTGATAACTATCAAATTTACTTTTTATTTTATCATATAAAAGTTTTCTTTTTATTACCTTCCTTTGATATTCTATCATTTCTTTTTCAGTTAATTTATTTTTAATAGGTTCTGTTTTTGATACAATTGAATTTAATTCTTTTAATTCTGGTTTTATGAAATTAATATCATCAATAATAAATTCCTGTTTTTTCTGTAATTTAGTGATCTTTTCAATTATTAATGATTCAGATATTTTATCTTTTTTTAATAATTTTTCTTCTTCTTTTCTATTTTCTTTAATCATTTCATTTGTAATTTCTATTTTATTATTTATTTCAATGATTTTTCTTTTATTTTCAATACTTTCATTTTCTAATTCTGTTATTTCTTTCTGAGTTTCATTATCTTTTTTATTGAAATCTTTAGTTAGTTTGTCTGTATATCCCATCCAAGGAGAAGGTTTTTTAAACATTATTTCAAACATATTAGTAGGAAGAGTATCTTGTATTACTAATTCACTATCAATAGTCCTCTTTTTCTCTTCTGCAATTAATTTATTAACAATTTCTTTGTAATTCATATCATTAAATACATAATATGACTTTGTAACATAAAATGTAAGAAATGTTAATCCTACAAATAATATTATAACAGATATGTTTTTTAAGGTTTTCATATTACTATATTGAAGAAATAAATTCCCATTTTAAATTTTTACAAATTTTTTCCCAAACGTCTTCTTGTTCTTTTAAATTTTTAATTGATTTTAATAAAGGAAAACTATTTAGTAAATTATCCAATTCTAATAACTGACAAAATTTGTGTAATACATAAGAATATGATAAAAAGTTTTTTCTTCCTGTAGGTTTATATATTTCCCAAGGATCCTGAATTTTAGAAAACATGTCGATAAACTTTATCTCAATATTTCTGCTTATTGTAGGTGGATCAAGACCAGTTAATTTATTTATTATGAATGGAATATGTTCATATAGATTGTTATGACCCAACTTTTTTAATATTAATTTCATTTTATCTCTTGTTAGTGATTTTAAATCTTTTATTCTATTTTTATTCATTTCAGTAATTATTTCTACAAAAATATTCTCAGGAATTTCTGTAGATTCTTTTGCTTGAAATTGATTTAACCATTCTTTGAAATGATTTTTTCTTTGATAAGGAGAATATTCCTTAATTTGTTTGTCTTCGTCAAGTATAATTTCTTCACTGTCACCACATATTGTACAAACAAATGTAGATTCACCAAAGTCTAATGTTTTTTCAATATTACATTCCTTACAATATTTTATTCTGTTTGTACCATCATCTTTTATTGTTCTCACACCTTCTACTCGTTGACAGTATTTATTTAGTAACCTTGATCTAGAATTAATTTCATCATCCTTTTTAGGCTTTTTTTTAGATAACCAATCAATAATATTTTTGGTTTCATTATATTCATTTTTATTTTCATCTCTTAATTCATAATAATCGCATATAATTTCACCTATTTTATCATAATAATTTATTTCTTCTTTATTACTATTTATTGAATTAACATCAGATTTTAAACTATCAATCTCATTAAGAAAGTTAGCTTTATTTTCTATATCTTTGTCTGTTAATTGATTGTTATCTTTTAGATTATTGATATCAAATAATTTAGTTTCTAGTTCTTCTATTTTTATTTTTTTATCATCAATGTTATTTTTTTGTGTGTGGAACATTTCTGAATATTCCTTGTGTTTTTTATCCAAAGTAGTTGAATCTCTGAAGTCTGTTTTTTCTTTTTTCTTGTTCTTAACTTTAAAATTAGACATTATATATAAAGAAAAAATTTACTTTAAGCCAATATTTATAAAAAAATAGATATATTTGTAATCTCAATTGATAGATTCATTTTTAATTATTTTAAAAATCATCTAGAAATAGAATTATAATTAAACGAATTATAGACATTTGAAAATAAAAAGTTATAGAAATTTTAACTTTTTTGTATTTTAAAAAATAATTTAAAAATATATAAAAATTTTTATTTAGAAATTACTATTTTTTAGTTGAAAAATTTAATATTTGGAATAATAAAAATATATAAAAATTTTTTTTCTTTATTAAGTTATATACTAATATGGGAGGAGGACTTATGCAATTAGTCGCCTACGGTGCCCAAGATGTTTATCTTACCGGCCAACCACAAATTACTTTTTTTAAGGTCGTGTACAGAAGACATACCAACTTTTCTGTTGAACCAATTCAACAAACTTTTCAAGGTGCTGCCGAATTCGGTAGAACCGTTACCTGCAACGTTAACAGAAACGGTGATTTAATCACCAATATGTACTTAGTTGCCACCCTTAAATCTGGAGCCAGATCCGGATGGGGTTACGTTTCCAGACTTGGTCACGCTATGATTGAATCATGCAAGATCGAAGTTGGTGGATCCAAAATTGACGAACAATACGGTGACTGGCTTAACGTATGGTACGAATTAACCAGAAACAGTTTCCACGACAGAGGATACTCTCAAATGATCGGTGATGTTGATTCCCTTAAATCTATCGGTGCTCCATCAACCACTTCTGAATTTACCATGTATGTTCCATTATGTTTCTGGTTCAACAGAAACAACGGATTAGCTTTACCTCTTATCGCTTTACAATACCACGATGTTAGAGTTACCATGAAATTGAGAGAAGCTGCTGACTTAGTTAACTACACTGGTACATCTGTCCCAGCTGCCGTTAACAACGACTTGATGAAGGATGCTTACTTATTGATTGACTACGTATATCTTGATTCTGAAGAAAGAAAGAGATTCGCTCAAGCTGCTCACGAATACTTGATCGAACAAGTTCAATTCACTGGTGACGAAACTTACAACGCTTCCAACTTGAAATACAGACTTAACTTCAATCACCCATCCAAGTATCTTGTATGGAATGTATTAAAGACAAGATTCTCTGGCAAGAACTCCTGGTTAGCTTGGGCCTTCAACGGTGACTGGGCTGCTGCCAAGGAAAGATTTGCCAAATACTTATGGCTTGCTACCAGAGGTGACTTTGCCGTTAACGGTGCTGGTGTTTACTCCATCGCTATGACTGACGGTACTTTCGAAGTAGGAGATGTTCCAACTGCCGCAGCTGGTTTATCCACTGCTGTTACCGCTTTGTTAGCCAAGGTTGATGCCCAACTTTTATTCTCTGCCGCTGCTGGTGGTGCCGCTAACTCTGCTGCTGCCTCTGCTGAAAATGTTGTCATCCTAAGAAACGAATTAACCAACGAAGACTTGAACTTAACTCTTTCTGAATTAACTGCTGGTATGGCTGCTACCCCAGTTGCTTTCTTAACTGCCAACTCTTACTCCGTAAGAGATTACCACAATTACTCTGATACCCCAACCGGTACCGGTAACCCAGTCAAAACCGCTAAGTTACAACTTAACGGTCACGATAGATTTACTACCAGAGACGGTAACTACTTCAACTACGTACAACCATACCAACACTTCAGCAACACCCCTGCTGATGGTATTAACGTATACTCATTTGCTCTTAAGCCAGAAGATCATCAACCATCTGGTACTTGCAATTTCTCAAGAATTGATAACACTACTCTTAACATTGAATCAACCTACAGTAACACCGCCGATGATGGTGTCACCAAGGTATACGCTGTAAATTACAACGTATTCAGAGTAATGAGTGGTATGGGTGGGTTAAGCTTTCAGAATTAATTTGAAGAACTGATCCGAAAAGCAACGTGCTATAACAAAAACGATCTCTTGTTATAGGAAAATCACTTGTGCCGTCGTAACAATACCCAGGCCAGTTGCTAGTGTTTTTGAAACTATTTTTGTTTCAATTATGCGACATATCTTGTTGTTCGGGAAACCCCTTATAGCCTTTTCTACCAAGCACAATTCCGAAAGGTTTGTGTGGCCGAGAGTAATGTACTCGGGTATGGTAATAACGAAAAGGATTGGGCAATCCGCATGCTAACTACCTAAAGGCGATTATGCTAGCCAATGGTAGGGCGTCAGAGACTGAACGGATATGGGTCAACAATGAAGGTTTAAGCAACCTGAGTTGGCTTAAGATACAGTCCACCCCTTAGGGAAACTTAAGGGATAAAAGTGAGCTTACTCAAATTAAGCTGCTAGTTTCAATCTAAGAATTTTTTATTTATGATATTAATGATATAAACGAATAAATTTATTCGCATTGCGAAATGAATTTCATTTTAGCTTTGCTAAATAAAATTGATTAAAAATAGATCTTATGGTCTATTTTTAGTTCAAAACATTTTATACATCTACATTAACCGGTTGAGTTATTGCGTCCAATTGTCTTATTATTCTTTTCGCTTCTTCTAATTTTTCTATTATTGTTTTCTTTGCTGATTTTGTGGTCGACATACTTTTTTTATCTATGGACTGAAAATGAAATGTAATAATTCAAAAACATTTTATGAAAATTATCAAATGTTTAAAAAAATAAGGTAATAGAAAAATATCCTACTTACAATATATAATTAGTAACTTTGTATATAAATTTTAAATACATTTAAACAATCATTAAAGTATTAATCAATGAGTCTAAAATATAATTCTGTATATATCGATAATAATGAATATACTGTAAAAAGATATAATGAAATTAAAAAAAAAATTCCAAGGTCAATTATCTTAAAACATGATATTTTTGATAAAAATGGAAAACAACTTGAATATGTAGAAAGTAAACAAGGTAAATTTAGATCACATTTTAGAATTAAAAATAATCAAGAAGGAACAACTAATCCAATGACAGATTGGCATTGTATATGGGGAAATTATTTTTTAGAAATAAAAGAAAAAATTTATAACCATAAAAATATGATTAAATCAAATAGGAGAGCAGATGTAGATTTAAATGAAAAAAAAGTTATTGAGTTTCAACACAGTTGTATTAGTAAAGAAGAAGTTGATAATAGAAAGCATGATTGGAATTTAGTTAATAAAGATATATTATGGATTATAGATGGTTCTGATACTGTTGAAGTAACTGAATTAAAAAATAGTAGTAGGATATTTTTGGAATTCAAATCAGACCCATGGAAATACGAAAGTTTTACAAGTTATGATAATATATATATTGATATTGAAAATAAACTTTATAAAGTTAATCCTAAATTTGTGAAAAGTAATATGATTGATGTTCAATTACCAGTATCTAAAGAAATTTTTATTGATTCTTTAAAAAAAAATAAACAGTTATTTACTGATGAAAAAATACTTCAAACAAATATTTATGTAAAACAACAGGGAGCAGGAAATGGTAAAACATATGGTATAGTTCAATTAATTCAAGATGAAAAATTTAAACATTATGATACGTTTGTTTATTTGACAAAACAACATTCAGCTGTACATGTTATTAGAAGTGAGATTGAAGATCAAATGAAAAGAGGAGATTTAAATGATGTTGAAATTATAAATCAAAATAAGGTAAGTAAAAAATATATTATTAATTTTAAAAATAAATCAAAAAACAATCAAAGAAAAATAATTATAGGAACATTTGATTCTTTTGTATTTGCCTTAGGTAATCAACAAATTAAAGCTTGTGATAAATTTGTAGCAATGGCTAAATCAATAATTGATGAAGAATTAAGATGTACAAGAAATGGAAAAGTCCAATATGCGGGAGGTATTAACTTGAATAAACGTTTATTATTAATTGGTGATGAAATGCAAGATTTATCAGAAGAATATATTAAAGCAGTAATTAAAATTACAAGAGACAGATATGTTGATTTTTATGGTGTAGGGGATTTATTACAGAGTATTTCAATAAAAAAGAATTCTTTTGCTTTTTTATATAAAAACGATTTACCAAATGATACTATCAATGTTACTAAATATCAACCATCCAACATTTGTAGAAGATTTAATGATAAGAAATTAATTAATTTTGTTAATTCAATTGTACCTTTTTCAAAAGAATATTCATTACCAATAGTTAAATCATCAAATGAAACAATAAATGATGATTCTTTAGTAATATTTAATGGAAGAACAGTTTATTCCTATGATGATGATAATAAAGTTCAAGACGAAATAGATAAAATAATGGAACATTATATAAACGAAGTTGAAGTAAATAATTATAGACCAAATGATTTTTTAATTGTTACTCCATTTTCATCTAAAAATACATTAGTAGATGCTTTGAATACTAATATTAGAAATTTTTGGAAAAAAAAATATAAAGATAAAGAATATATTAAACATTCTGTTTTTCATAAATCAGATTCGGGTACTTCTATTGATTTAACAGAATCTGATAATGCTACTAGAATTGTATCAATTCATTCGTCAAAAGGAGATGGAAGACCAGTTGTTTTTGTTATTGGTTTAAGTGAGGATGGTTTGAAGAAGTTCAGTAATGAATCTAATAATTTAATATATGATTCATTAATACATGTTGCATTAACTAGAATGAAGAAAAAATTATATATAAGGTTAGAATGTAACAATGATAATATTCATCAAAGAATTCAGAAATATATGTCAGAATCTGGAGATAAATACAATATAGAACCTTATATAAAAATATCTAAATCTATAAAATTAGAGTCTATGTTTCAAAATACTCAGAAACAAGCAAAAAACTTTAATATTTGTTCAGAAAAAATATTTAAATTTACAAAATATAATGATTTACCAATAGAAGAAGAAGAAAATAAAGAATTAATTGATATGAAACATCATTGTGTTAGGTATATTACATTTTATATAGTATTAGTATTCAAAATTATGGAAGATAAATTAAATGATAAAGATGAAAATATTAGTTTCCAACAAATTTATCAAGTTTTGAGAAACATATTGGATAAAGATATTAATTATACATTAAATTCAAGAACTTACTATAAAAATCTTTATAACAAAAAAAATATTAAAACAAATTTACCAATTTTAAAATATTCTAGTGAAGAAGGCGATTACAGTGTATATTCGTATGTTTTAGAAAAAAGAATAAATAAGACACGGACAAAACTTTCTAATTTTTTAAGAAAAGGTGGCAATATGAAATTAAAAGTTTTAGATTCTATAATAATGTATCATTTAATGCAATTATCAGACCAAGGTAAATTTGGTGATTTACCAATTAGTGATCTTTATGATATAATTGATTTATATAAAAAAGCAAAACCAGATGAAAAAGATATATATTTAAAATCACATTATAATAAGATTAATTTAATCTCAGAATTATATAATAAATTAAAGACAGATTATGTAAATTTAAAATGGTTATTAGATCATTTTGTATATTTTAATGGGAATTCTTCTGATTTTGAAATTTATAAGAAATTTAATATGATTGCTTATAATGATGATGTTGTGTTTGTATGTTATATTAAACCACAATTTAATCAATTAAATTACAATGAAGTTATGTTAGATAGTATATTTGATACTTTTTTAATTAAGAATGTTAAAAAGAATGAGGATAATAAAATATCTGAAAATTATAAAAAATTTAATGGGAAAAAAATATTAACATGTGTTTTATCATTTGATTGTGATGAACCATTTATATTCGATTGGAGCGATATAAAAAATAATGATGATTTAATTAATGTTAATAATGATTCTATTAAAGAAATAGTTAAAGAAGAATTATATTCAAATTTTGAAATGAAAAATAATAATATTTATTTATTTTATAAATATTATTTAGAAGAATTCAAAAATGAAGAACCATTAACTATTATAACAAAAATAATTGATACATATACTAAAATAAAAGATGATGATATATATACAAAATTTCCAAAATACATTGATGAATTATTTTTTGAAATAAAAAGTTCAATTAAAAGGAAAGATAAAGATAAACAACTAGAAATATTAAAAAATTATACTGATAGACAAACTTTTATGGAAGAAATAACATATAATCTAAATGAATCAATAAATAGTTTTTTTTAGCGTATAGATTCTATTTATAATCTACAAATATATATTGGATTAACAAACGATGAAGTTATAAAAAAAATAAAAAATAAATAATTTAACTAATAAAAACATAATTAGGTAATGCAAATTTAGTTTCTCCTGCTGCTGATGTTATTAATGCAATAAAATCTATGCCTGCTACATATGGTGTTATTACGATCTTTAGCAAGACATTGGGACATTTTAAGACATAGGAATAATTCTTATGTCTTAAAATAATATATTTCAGTTTTTATCTAAATTATTATGCTTTCAGTTAGCCATCCATGATACATGATAGCATAAATTTAGTCGAATTGCGTAATTAATTGATCTTATGGTTTATTTTTAGTTCAAAATATTTTTATACACTCACATTAATCCTATTAATCTATTTTGTTATTGGTAACATTTTATATTTATCTACCAATTCTTTTTCTTGTATAGGATCACCAGAAAAAAGCTTTTCTATTTCATCTTTAGTCATAGTTTCATCTCTATTATGCATATATTGTTTATATCCAGTTTTATTTAAATAGAGACGAGTAAAAGAAAAAAAATAATAATCATTCAGTGTTTTGTAATACTTCCAAGGATCTTTTATATCTTTATTTGCATATACCATTTTTTCAAGTACAAATTTAAAGCTACCGTACCATATATAATGCATATCAACATTTTCATTAATATTATCTAAAATTATTTTAAGATTAGATTTATATTCCTCAATTTTTGGATATAATTTTTGATATAATTCATCTTGTTTTTGTTTTTGTGCATTTAATTTTTTTTTCTTTCTTTTTAAATCTGTAAGAAGTTTACCAGTTGTTACATACTTTTTTTTTTCAATTTTAATATCTTCTAATACCTGAGTTATGTTATCGTCAATTGATTTAATTTCTTTTTCTAAATTATCAAGTTCTTTAGATTTTTCTTCAAATATATCATTACAATATTCTATAAATCCTTCAATAGAAATTATTTCATCCTTAGATGCAGTTTTAAGTATTTTTATAAAATCACTTTTTCTAAATTTTAACCATCTTTTCATAAATTCTTCTTGCAATTTTATATTTCCACCTTCCATTAAATTTTTTAAATCATGATATTTTATTTTATATTTTAGATATTTATTCTTAATCTGAATATTATCCATATTATAGATTTAACTAGAATTTATTTATTAATTTCCATAATATTTTCATAACTCTTTAAATATCAGATTCGTTAGTTTTCCCAATTTTTGGTTTTTATGCGGAGTATTCAAATGAATTACACATTTTAACACTGTATATTTATTATATGGTACATTTAAATAAGTAACATTTTCAGTTTAATAATTTTTTTTTATATTTTTGTATTTGATCAATTTATCTTTAGAACTCCCCTCTATACAATCATTGCATTTTTTATTTGGATGATCAATTCCATTTAAATTTGATTTATCACATATTGGATAAAATAATTTATAATCTTCATTTTTATTATTTTTTTGATTTTCTGTAAATTGATCAATAAATTTTGTTGGGTTAAAATAATAATATTCTATATTTTCATTATATTTTTCTAATATATTTTCATTATATTTTTCTAATATATTTTTATTAAAAATAATAAAGAATAACAACTGTTCATTATCAAATATAGCAATATCTATATTTAAATTTTTATATTTATAGTCATACATAATATTATAACCATAAGTACACCAACCATCTGCACTTAAATTTAAGTGTGAATATATATTTTTTCTACAATTTATTGAAAGTTTTCCACATAATATACAATTCCAAAGTAACTCAAACTTATATTTATTTTCAATACAATACTTAATTTTAGATTTACATTCTTCAATTATATCTTTTTCTGGAATACATTTTTCACATATATGAATACAATCATTTCTAATACATGATAATTTTGATTTATTTTTATCAAAATTCATATCATTAATTATATCCGTTGCATTAAAATCAAACCATGGCTCAGGTCTAGCTTCAGCACCTTCATCTATTGTTTTATGTGTATTTGTTACTTCTAAGACGTATCTAACTTTACCATTATTAATAATTGCTACATCTGCAACATATTTTCTACATGGACTATTATATTCAATAATCACTTCGTCACCATCTTTATACTTAATCTTTTTATTAACAAATTGTTCATTACATGAAGTACACGATACAAGAATTTTTAATTTCTTTTTTTCTTCTAGCCATTGTGCTAATTTATTTTTAGCGTATATATGTATTTCACTTTCACTAGGACTACTAGAATAATATGTGCAGTTTGAATCTTTTTTATGAGAAAAATGAGGAGTAACTATTTCTCCTTTTTTAAATATAATATCTTCATTACAATCGGGACATGTATATTTTTCTTTCTTGATTCCATTGTGTGGAAAAATATAATTATTATCTTTGTCAATAGCTCCTTTAATTTTCATTACTACATACTAATTAAAATATTTATTTAAATAAAATTAAATTAAATATCAGTTTAATAAAATTATTTATATTTATCTAATATATATATATGAGCAGCAATGATTTTGAATTAAAAGAACAGTTATTGGGAAAATTAGCGATAGGGGAAAATTTAGGTTTTGGTTGGAGACCAAAATTAGAGTGGTTAAAAGAAAATGGATATATTAAGGATGCCCAATTACAATTTTATAAAAATTTACATCAAAAATCAAGAGAAACAGGTAATTTAATGCTAGCAGAAAAACAAGCTACACTAGTAGCTGATTCTAGTCCTATGCCATGTACAGTTTGTGGTGATGTAATCAATGCTGGTACTTATGGTTTCATTTTTAATTCTAAAAATTCACCATTTAATGTAATTAAAGGGAGTATTAAAGGACATTCTATTACAACTGGATGTCCCCCTGATTTTGAACATGAAATAATAATGTATCAAAAAATATATCCAATTTTTGAAAGAATTAAATCCTCGAATTTAGTTGGGTTGTTAGATATTAAAAATAAGTTTATAGAAAATAGGAGGTGTTACTATGAAATGGATAAAATATTTCCTTATG
>Ga0066609_10001485_pt1 | contig 13576 bp, 21 predicted proteins | sample SaaInlV_DNA_150m_FD_60378 | JGI IMG/M metagenome (GOLD analysis project Ga0066609, IMG submission 60378) | Marine microbial communities from expanding oxygen minimum zones in the Saanich Inlet - SI075_LV_DNA_150m | ecosystem: Environmental > Aquatic > Marine > Unclassified | place: British...
TATAAATATAAATATAAATATAAATATAAATATAAATAAATATGATGATTGTAAATGACTATTTACCATCCAATATTCAAAATAAGATGTAATGGAATTGAATTTTGAAATTTGAATAAATCATATTTTGATGGATTTTCAATTATATTATCTATAAAGTTTGGTGTTCCCTCATTATATTTATTTGCAAGATCCAAAAAAGGTTTTATATATTTTTTTTCGTAATATATAAAATAATATAATGCCATAGTTCTTGATGTAGCAATAGTAGGTTTATCACGAAAATGTGATACATCATCTACTAATTTTATATATTTAATTTTATTAAATATATAATATGCTTTTCTAAAAAAACGTATAATAATAAATGCCTTTTTATTTTCATTTAATGTCAAAATTTTTTTTTTATTAAATATTGTTTTAGAAGATGATAATAAATTAGATTTATCTTCATAGTTTAAAAACTTTGAAATACTATATAATGTATCTGTGATTTTTAATACTTTATGTTCTTTCTTAATTGTACTCATATTTAATCAATGTTATTTAATTAATGTTATTTATCAGTATTATTTATCAATATTGTTAAATAATATTACTTATAATAATCAATTTTTTATTTGAAGATATAAAAACAATTTACTAATTATTTTTATGAGTATGCAATTATTAAATAGCATTAAAGCAGCTAAAATTCATGGTGATATTATGAATGACTTACATGATAAACATATTGTTGTACCAGGTAATTCTATAAATAATATAGTAGATTATATTGAAAATTCAATATTTGATAAAATTAATTATGATAGTAATATACCATTAACAGGAGGATGTGCTTTTCCTGTAAATATATCCGTAAATGAAATAGTAGCACATTATACATCATCGTCAAAAAATGATGATTATATATTAAAAAAAAATGATATTGTGAAAGTTGATTTTGGTGTACATAAAAATGGTTCTATTATTGATAGTGCACAGACATTTCATTTTGATTCAAAATATGATGAATTTGTAGAGTATTCGAAAAAATGTACTGATTATGCTGTTAGTTTATGTGGTCCAGATGTTAATTTAGGTGATTTAGGTAAAGATATTGAAGAATATGTAAAAAGTAAAGAAATACATATAGATAATAAATTATATCAATTACATACATTAAAAGAATTATCAGGACATAATATTGGTGAATACTTAATACATAAGTCAAAAGCTTTACCAAATTGTGCAATTAAATATCCTGTACGAATGGAAGAAGGTGATTTTTTTGCCGTGGAACCATTTATATCAACATGTGCGGAATCATATTATGATAGTCCTACAAATTTGTTTATGGTAGCTAAAAATTATAATAATTTAATCTATTTATTATGTGGGGATGAATTAGAATTGTTTAATAAAATAATTAAACAATATTTAACACTATGTTTCTGTGATAAATGGCTTGAAAAAGATATTGATAAGTTTGATTTTAACATATTTAAAAATATAATTGATAAAAAAATTATTGAAGAATATAAAACAATTTATGTACTTAAAGATAATTATGTATCACAATTTGAACATAATGTTTATATTAAATCAAATGGAATAATACAATTAACTAAAAATAAATATTATTAAATAAAAATCGATAGTTTTTATAAAATATAATATAAAATATCGTAGAAACACAAATTACTTATATCAGTATGATCTATACACAAATACAACTAAATAAAATTTTATTTTCTAAATTGAAAAATAAATATCAAAATTCTAACAATTCTAACATAGTAACCCTTCTAAAAAAAATGACAGAAGAAGATGCTATTGGCATTGGCATCCGTTATTGGTTAGATAATGAAAAAATAGATGCTGAAATATTTTATGATGAAGATTTACTTAATGATATTAATACATTAATATCTTCTATTGACAATTTACTTAATGATAATAACTATATTAATAATAACTTATCTAAAAATTCTAATCTATATAAAAAACCTTTTAGTTCAAATACAAATACATTTGTATATAAAAAATGTATTTGAACAACATATTATATTGATGACAAATAAATAAAAATTGATAAAAATTGATTCAAAATATAAAATATTAATAGTAATATTAATAGTAATATTAACATGGATTCATTATACGAAGATACTTTTTTTATTGATATAGAAAAAGCAGAATCAGAGTTAGAAAAACAAATTAAAAAAGAAAAACAAATTAAAAAAGAAAAAAAAATTAAAGATTTGCATAAAATACTTTTATCAGGAAAATTACAACCATCTACATATACATTCCTATATTTGTATCTAAAATAAATTTAAGAAATAACTTAGAGAATAATGATCTACATTCACACAATTAGTTGTTATATGGGAGAATGGATTGGTATAAATAGTATTCACCAAATGATGAGACAAAAAGTCTGCTCTTCCAATGTTTGGAAAAGTTATGTGGAATTACCGTTTAACTTTCTGCATAAAGATATATAATGTATATAATTATAATAAATTTACCATAAATATGGAATATTACATCCCAATCCTTTTGGACTAGGCTCTGTGTCTTTACATGATTTTTTTGGATCATTTTTACATTTAGGCATAATATAAATTATATGAATAAAAAAATTGATGCATAAATATTATTAAAAATAAGCATTAACACTTATTTTAAATTACAAAGAGTGTAAAAGACATAAAATGAACGGAACTAAAATGAACGGAACTGAAATGAACGAAATTGAAAACATTAAGAAAACTTTATGGTTTTCTTTTAAAGAAGAAAGTGTTGATAGTCTAAATGATCGTATACGTGGATTAAGCAGTCACGATAAAATGAAAATTGAAGAATTTTTTTCAAAAAAAATTAACAATTTAATTGGTTCAATTATTGGATATGCGAATTCTAGGAACAATGGAGGAAGATCAGCTGTTGTAGCAACTAAACGTGAATTATCATGTCTTATGCAATTAAATCTTACTATTTCTTATGGTACAGAACATATGCCAATTTTAGTTGATAGCGGAATAGTAAATAATGATGGTATTCAAAAATTTATCAAAGAAGCTTATGAATCAGAAAGGTGTATTTCTTATTGTAAATAATTAATTTATAATAATAATGATATAATAATATCATTATTTATGCATTTAAAAATTTAAGATAAAATTAAAAAAAATAATTTAATAACTTATATTTATTTGAGTTATATCAGATTTGATGGGTTAATATTCTGAACACGGAATATAAAAATTGATTTATAATATAATATATATAATACTATATAATATATATTATATTATTTTAAAAATGAATAATAATGATCGTGATAGATTAATTAAAAATATTGAAAATGTTTGCCACACATTGACAAATGAATATAATGAATATAAATATTTAAGAAATCTTTTAAATAATAATAATAAACATATAACACGACAAAGTCTTAATGCTCTTCGTAGAAAAAGAGATAGTTTATTTATACAAGTATTTGAAGATACAACTATGTTATATTATCCGAAATGGATAATAAACGAATCAATAAGACACAACAGTTATTATTTTAGATAATAATTTAAAAAAATTATAAACCATTAACTATTTTATATTACATACCAATACTAAGACATTTATGAAAAAACTCAATGTATAAAGAAGGTGGATTTGTAGAAGAATTAATGGCTAACCGTTTCCATCCTAAAAATATGCATATGTGGATGGGGATTCTCAACTATTCATGATGAAGATGATGATAATTAGGTATATGATAATTAGGTATATGATAATTAGGTATATGATAATTAGGTATATGATAATTAGGTATATGATAATTACCCATATAATCATAATTATTTAATAAAATTGTATATTCATTATATACATATATATAACTTAAAATTATTTTATTTATAAATAGTAATGGATAATAGAAACTATAATCTACTACATAAAAGAATTATTAATAAAAATGAATATATTAAATTTATTAATGAATTAGATATTATTAATTGTCATAAAGTACATTTAATAAAGAATTTTAATAAAAAACATACAATCTTTCCAAAAACAAATAATTTATTTAAAACATTTATTACAACAGCTAAAAAAGAAAATAATTTATTTCAATTATTTAGATTACAATTATTATTGAAACATTTTATTAGTACTAAATTATTAAAATCTGTAAATAAAATATATTTTAATAATATTGATAAAACAATAAATGATTGTCAAATATTTGATTATATAATAGATAAAATTGATAATAATAATAAAATATATATAAGAAAAAGATGTCCTAGATGGGACTTTATTTTATACAATGTAATAACTGATTATAAAAAAATTATTAAAAAAAGTGATAATATAAAATATTTAGATATTGGGTGTGGTGATTTTAAAAAAACATTAAAAATAAAAAAATTTCTGAACTTAGAAAAAGAAAATGTACATGGAACTGATCTAAAAACATGGGGTCCCTATAAAGAAAATAAAATTAAATTAGATATTAAATTTAAATTTGAATTTATAATTAATAATAAACTAAAATATGATGATAATACATTTGATTTAATAACATGTATTTATACACTTCATCATGTCGAAAAATTAGAACTTTTTTTGAAAGAAATAAATAGAGTATTAAAAAAAAATGGACATTTAATATTGATAGAACACGATGTTGTATCCGATTATGATAGAATAATTATAGAATTAGAACATTTATTATATATAACAATATCTGAAAAAAAAACTAAAAATTATATCAATAAACGTGATTACATGTTATTATTTAATAAATTTGAATGGGATTTTTTATTAAAAAAACATGGTTTTAAATTTGAAATATATAATTTGATTTATACGGAACAAGAATATAATATAAATTATAATAATAGTTATTATGCAATTTACAAGAAAATATAAAAATCAAATATTATTATTATTATTAGAATATGATGTGATGCCAATGTGATTTGATGATTTTTTACATATGTAACATATACATGATACTTGTTCTCCTGTCTTAATATTTTGCGGTTTTACACAATTATTGCATATTATTGGATAGTTTGAATAACATTCATTATATATATTTACACATGGTAAACACATATTTAATATATAATTATCATTTAATTTATTTCCACATGAAAAACATTGATTCGAAAGATTATAATAAATTCCATAAGATAATTGTGAGGATATTTTTGGATATTTAAAATGTATAATTTCATGGAATATTTCTATGCATACGTTTGCCTTTTTTAATTCTTTTAACGTAAGAAATGAATAAATCATCCTTTCTAATTCTCTTGGTAATTGAATTAGAAACGGAGATTTTATTTTCATATATGTTATATGTTATAAAGTATAAAAAAATGATTTATTTTATATATATTATAAAATAGATAAACTATGAATTTAGAAACTATGAATTTAGAAACATTAAATAAATTAAAGGTCATAGATCTTAAAGAACTTGCTAAAAAAAATAAATTAAAATGTTTTCACAAATTAAAAAAAAAAGAATTAATTGAATTACTTTCAAAAGAACATGACAAAGAACATGAAAGAGAGGGTATTTGTACTCTTGAAAAAAGTATTCCTGATAATATTGAAAATGAAATTATTGAAAATGATAATATTGAAAATGATAATAGTGAAAATGATAATAGTGAAAATGAAATTATTGAAAATGAAATTATTGAAAATGAAATTATTGAAAATGAAATTATTGAAAAAAAAAATATGAAATTAACTTATATTCCTAAACTAATTTATCAAAAAAAAATTAATGAATATTGGGATAAAGATTTAACGATAGATTATATAAAAAATAATTTACATTTAACACCTAAATTTGGTGATATTGTTCAATTTGATAATTCTAATGCATATGGTTGTTATATTGTTGGAAATAATAAAATAATTAAATGTTATGGAACAGTTTCTGATGATATATGTATACCTTTAGAAATTACACAAGAATTTAATGATCCATATAATACATTTAAAAATATTCATACACATTTTTATGGTGTCGAAATAAAACATAATGATGATTTTATTATCGATAATTTTGGTATAATTGATGTGCCGTCGAAATGGCTTTTTTATAGAATCAATGATGAGATTTATGGTAAAGGGATTGATATTGATATTGGGGAAATAGATTTAATTAATATTAATTTAGATATTATTAAAGAACATCCAGATAGAAAATATTATTCTTTTATTAACTCAATTGAATATGTCAAAAAAAAATACTCAATTATGTCAAAAAAATATGATAATTATGGATTATATGTAACTTTAAAAAATGGTATTGATGATAAATTAACAAAAAATGAGAATGATTTTATATATAACGCAATTATTCCAGACTATTGTTATTATTCAATAGATTATCAATGTGATTATTATGAAATTATATTTACATATCTTTCAGAAAATAAAAAAGATATGAATAAATTTATTAATAAATATTACATAAATACAACACATGCATTTGTTTCAGATATCGAATTAATAATTGAAGAGTAACCGCGGAGTAATTGCGGAGTAATTGCGGAGTAATTGCGGAGTAATTGCACGATAATTACTCAATAATTACACAATGTTTATAATATTTTCACAACCCCATCCTAAATAAAAATTAGTATAAATATATCCTGATTTTAAATTTTTATAATAAAACTTTTTATTTTTAACAAATCGTTTAACATAAATCTGTTCATTGTTCATATTTTTATGTAATATCCACGATGTTAATGGTTCTGCTGAAAGTGTTATATTATTATTTTTCGTATTTATATATAATTTGCTTTTAACAAATTGTAAATAACATAAATCATTATGATATACTAATTGAATAATATTTTCTGTAGTATCATATAATAATTTTATTAATAAATTTCTATTTTTAAATTCATTTAATAAATTAAATTTATTAAGTTTATAAATTCCAATACTTATTGTTATTTTATTATCATCTATAAAATTTATATCAAAATATGTTTTCCTTTTATTTATTATAATTTTGTTATTTTCATATGGTATATATAAATAATTATTATCAGAATTTGATATAGAATATTTGTTATATACACTATTACTTATATAGAATTTATTCTTGCTAATATTATTTATTTTAAAATTATTTAATGATAAATTACTATATATAAATATGTCTTTATTAAAGTTGGACAAATAACAATTACTTAAATTATTATATAGTGTTTTTATATTTTGAATTCGAGATAATATTTTTTCTTGAAGACTATATGAATAATGACATGTGATAAAATTTCCTATAATTTTATTAGGACGTAATAGTTTTTCAGGATAGTAAGAACTAACTTCGTATTCATCATTATAAGATGTATTTTTAAAATATTTACAATCTTCACCATTTAAAATAATGAAATTAATAGATATTCTTGTATTTATGTATATATCTTTTAAATAATATTTTCGCATATTATGGATATCATTAATACAATCAGTTATAAATTGATATTGCATGATATAAGCAAGTTTTGGATTTTCAAATAATGGACCTAATATTCCTCCTTGTGGATAAGTATTTAATTCTTTTGTAATTGTATTAAAAAGTTCTTTTTGATAAAATGCACAGATATTATTATTTACACAATTTGAATGAAATAGGAATGTTTTTTTATCTTTTTGTCGTTCTTGTATTGCATTCTTTAGTCCTAAAATATCAATAAATAATATATCATCGTCACATTTTATTACAATTGAATTTTTATAAAATTCTTTATTCGAAATTACTTTATAAAAAGGAGACCAATCATATTGATTATCTTGAATTTGAGTTGTATTTGTATTATTATGTATGAAAATCTGATTGTTAAATTTTTTATGTAAATATGTATAAGATTCAAATAAAAAAATTTTATCATTATTATTTCGTGTAAAATCAAAAATATGATATTCATGTATTATATTTTCCTGTAACAACACTTCAATATATTTATGAAGAATTTGCAAATTCATTTTTCTTCCTGCAAATATACAAAATTTTACAATATTATTTTCTTCATTTGTCTTTTTTTTACTATTTATATTTTTAATATAGTATTTTTTGTTCTTTTTTTTATAAAAATTAACAAACATTATTTTTATAATTAAAAAAATGATTTTATAATTAACTAATTTTTTAGATTTTTTTAAATTTGTTTAGAAAATTGTTTAGAAAACTGTTTAGACGTTTGTATTAAACATTTCATTAGACATTTGATTTGTATGATAGAAATAATCAAATGTATTTTTATTTTCATTATATTGTTCTAAATCGATTTTAATAATTTCTCCATCCTGTGAATCGTAAGGTAAAAAATGTGATAATAAATTATTTAAAAATAAGCATACACTATCATGTGATGTTAAATTATAACTTTCATATTCTTTCATATTTAATAAATCATTAATATATTTCTTCTCAACTAAAATTTCTAAAATTTCTTCTATAGTTTTATAATTATCACCTTTAGTAATGAATGCATGTTTATTACCATTTTCATTTGGATATACGAAAATTTTATATGCTTCAAATATCATTATTTCATTATCTGTTTTATGATCTTTTAAAATAAAATATACAGGATAACATTGATCTTCCAAATCATCATCTGATAAAGACGAATTGTTCATCCATTGATGAATATCACGACATAATATTAAACTGTTTATTTTACTATTATCAGCATTGTGTAAATGAAAATTCCAATAAAAATCTATATTATCACTTGATCTTAAATTAAATATTGGAATGTTCTTATTATTGTTATTAATTTTTAAATTAAATATATGATCATCAATATCATCATATTCTTTTATTAATTTATTAATTTTATTAGGATACGCTTTATCATTTAAATTTTTATCAACAATATTGTTTATTTTTTTCTCTAGTTTTTTCTCTGTTTTTTTCTTATTAATTATTATATCTTCATATATATTATATTCACCATTATCATCTTCATTATCATCTTCATTATCATCTTCATTATCATCTTCATTATCTTCATCATCTTCATTATTTCTATTATTTTCATTATTATTTCCACTATTTTCACTGTTTTCATTATTTCCACTTAATTTTCTTGAAATAAAAGATTTCCAATCTTTAGATTTAGATTTATCATCTTTATCATTTCCAGTATGAACTAAAAATCCAATTAATGTTATTAAACATAATATTATATTTGAAGCCTTGTCTTTTTTTGTTAATAGTAGTATTCCTGATAATATTAGTGAGCTATATTTTTTAAATATATTATTTAATTTACTAAGTTTTTTTTTAATTAGCTTCATATATAAGTTATTAATATAAAAAATATTATTTTTGTTTAATAAAAATATTATTTTTTATATTACATTTAATGGGTAATGTAAATTGTGGTGAAAATATATGTTCAGATGATCTATATGAATTAAGTTGGATAAATACTAATAATTGGGATATTAAATACGAGAATAAACAAATAGAAAATCCTTATATATTAAACAAAGGAGATTTTAAATTAATAAATAATGGATATTGTTATTTATCATTAACTAAAAAAATAGATTTTGAATATGAAATTAAAAAAATATTGATTAGTATTGAATTTAATTTTAATTTAGAAAATGATAATGAAATTGAGTTGAATGTAGTATTATCTAATAAATTATTTGAATTAAATAACAACAATGTAGAAAAAGATATAATTAATACTATTATATTTTCAAAAAATAATATTATTATAAATGATAAAAATATAAATTTACATAATTTTAGATATGAATTATTTTTAAATTTTTCTTATCTAAATTATATATTTTTCAATGAAAAAGTAAAAAAAAAAGATAATATTATTTTAGATAATAATAAAACGATTGATTATGATGATAAATTAGATAACATTTATTTTACAATATTGATAAAAAGCAATTTAATTAATAATGAAAATATGGATAATTATCTAAATATTAAAATAATATAATAATAATGAAAATAATATTTATATTATATAACATTTTTGAAAGTAAAAGTGGTGTCAGTAATAAATATATTAAATTTATTGATCATTTGTCAAAAAACAATATTGAATATATACTATTTACATCATTTCAAAATAATAATGATATTAATACTCATATTAAAAACAAATATAATATTATAAATAAAAAAGGTATTAACGTACCTTTCTATAAGGATATTAAAATACCAAATATTAAGATTGATGATATCCAAAATATTATAAACAATGATGATATAATTATATTTAATGGTGAATTTTTTTGGTTATATAAAATATTAAGTAAAATTAAAAATACATATCCTGAAATAAAAATAATACCTAATTGGCATACAAATTATGACTATTATTCAAATATATATTTTAAAAATATAATATCTATTAAAAATAGTAAAAATATTTTATATGATAATTTAAAAAATAATTTTTTTTCTGGTATAATTGTCACTGGAGAACTTACAAAAAAAGATTTTATAAAATATACACCTAATGTTTTTAACGCAAATGAAATATGTTTAGATAATTTTAATATATTTAAAATTGATGAATATAATTTTAATGAAACAATAAATTTTATATATACTGGACGTATATCAAAAGAAAAAAATTTAAATTTAATAATAGATATTTTAAATAATTTAAACTTAGATAATTCTAATTTTAAAAATTTTAAAATGCATATAATTGGAGATGGTCCATGCATTAAAAATATAAAAAATAGTATTAACAAAGAATTAAAACATAAAATAATATTTTATGGAGATATAAATTATTCTATGATTCAAGATATTTATACCCAATTAAATAATAGAATATTTATCCAATCATCTAAAAGTGAGACATTTGGTAAATCTACAATGGAGGCATGTTATTCTGGAATACCGGTATTTGTTATTGAATGTGATATACACAATTTATTATACAATGATAATAATTCATTTACATATGGAACTATACAAGAATTCAAAAATGAATTAATCTTTTTTTTTAAATTAACTAAAAAACAAAAAGAAAATGTAATTTATAATGGATATCATAATTCGAAACAATATGACCAAAATGAAATTTTCCAAAATCTACAAGATTTTTTAATAAATATGAATACAAAAAAAGATTTTAATGTTAATAAATCTATTATAAATAATATATTTAGTACAATTAATCATTCAATTAATTATTTTGAATCATAAGTATAATTTTACTTTTTACTTTTACTTTTACTTTGACTTTGACCCTGACCTTTACCTTGACTTTGACCCTGACCTTTACCTTGACTTTGACTTTGACTTTGACTTTTACTTTGACTTTTTTTTAATTTAGAAATTTCTCTTTTTTGTTTTTCAATAATTTCAGATTGTTTATTAATCATTTCTTGTGATGATTCTATAGTGCTATTTATCTGTTCTTGTAACAATACAGTATTTTTTATTTTTTTAAAAAATCTTGTTGTATGTAATATTTTCTTATTATCCGAATATGTATATCGTTGTACTGAAAATGTTTTACCACCTTTTCCTGCTAATATAAGATATTCTTTATTAATACTTGATGATATACCACCAAACCTAAATAACTCACATTTATTTTTTTTATCCCATGATATATATCTTAAATGAATACCTAATTTTAAATAAGGTATATCATCTGGTTCTATTTCTTCATAGTCATTTAAATAATTTTGAATACTTTCTTCATCTTGAACTCTATCTGTCTTTGTTTTTTTTGGTCTTATATAGTCATCAGATATTAATTTAATAGTTGATTTATTCATATTATAGTATTATACTATTTTTTTATATTTTTTTATATTTATTTAAAATAATATAAATATATTTTTAATTATTATGGAATCATATAATATTTATTATTTATTATGCATTATTATAATTTTAACTATATTTTATTCAATTTATTTAAAAAATCATCAAATAGAAAAATTTACAATTCTATGGACTCCATATGTATCTGATTATTATAATCAACCCCAATATAATAATTATTTTTATCAAAATAATTATATGTATCCATTATTCTAAAAATAAAATATTATACTAAAATAGATATGTCAATAAATAAAGAAATATATTTAATAAATAATGGTTTATCATGTCAAGAAATATATAAATTTTTAGTTGATAATTATTTATTAAAGAAAAAAGAAGGATTGATAATAAATACGAGTAACAAAAAAATACTCAATGATTTAAAAAAAGAAAAAAAAAATAAATTATCATTAAATGGAATTATTGAAACACGTGAATTGAAGAAAAATAAAAAGATGATTGAATTAAAAGATAGTAGTAATGTTTTTTTTAGTTTATGTGACAGGACTAGTATTGAAACAGGTTTAATATTTTTAAATAATGAAATAAGACATAATTTTACATTATCTGTATTACCATTAATAAAATATTCTAATATAAAAAAATCAAATGAAATACCTGAATTTATCAATAGTTTTACATCTGATAACAATAATATGAAACAATATTGGAAGATTAATAATAATATAATAAATAATAAAAATAATGTTGATTTAAATTGGACCGAAATTAATAGCAGATCTTTTGATGAAATAAAAAATTTTACTATTGACAAATTACTTACATTGATAAGTGATCAACGTAAATATATTCATGAGCGTAGTAAACTTATTATATTTTGCAATGATACAATTATAAAAAAAATGGTAGAATTAATAAAAAATGAAAAATATAAACCTATTAAATCTATGAAAATTTACAACACACATTGTATTAAATTAACATTAACCCATGATACAGTAATCAATGATATTAAATATAATGAATTTAGTACTATATACCCTAAAGAACTATCACCTGAACCATTGTTTTTAAAAAATGATAATTTTATATATAAATTCAAAGGAAATGAATATAAATTATTATGTAAGTATTTATTTAAAAAATCAAAATTTTTGTATAAAGATGAATTTAAAATTATAGAAGAATGTCGATGTTATCAGGAAGATAAGGTAAAAAAAATATTAAAAATTCTTAATAATGATATACATAATAAGAATAAAAATAGTAAAAAAATTACTAATTTTGATGATGTATTTAATAAATTTAATAATCTATAAAATTAAAAAATTGAATTTTATTTTAATTAAACAATAATTAATAAATATATGCATCTAAATATAACACAACAAGAACTTAACGATAAATGTATTAAGATTTTAAGAAATAATAATTTAGAAAATTCATTAAAGTTATTGTCTAAAATTCGTGTAAAAAAACAAAAAATACCTTTAAAAGATATTAAGCATATATGTGGTGATAATATAGATAATTTTATTAATAAAAGCAAAGAAAGTAAACAAAAAAATTTTAAATATAACGTAGAATTTAACAAACATCTTAAAATTTTACATAATTTTAAATAAATAGAATATAATATAAATAAAAGTATTTAAAGTGAAATAAAATGTATCAAAATTATCAAAATTATCAAAATTATCAAAATTATCAAAATTATCAAAATTATCAAAATTATCAAAATTA
>Ga0066609_10001494_pt1 | contig 13527 bp, 13 predicted proteins | sample SaaInlV_DNA_150m_FD_60378 | JGI IMG/M metagenome (GOLD analysis project Ga0066609, IMG submission 60378) | Marine microbial communities from expanding oxygen minimum zones in the Saanich Inlet - SI075_LV_DNA_150m | ecosystem: Environmental > Aquatic > Marine > Unclassified | place: British...
AAATCCAGCAACAACACTAGAAGAGTTTGAAAATCTATTAACCAGATATCCATTACTAATTGATGCGATTATGAATACAATGAATAATGCGACTCTACTCCATTACTTCGCACAAGATAATAAAACAGAATTTGTCGAAGCTTTAATTGCTGCCGGCGCTAATAAAGAGGCCAAAACTAAAAATGGCCAAACCCCACTGCACATAGCTGCAGGAAAAGAGAATGCTGCAGTGGCAGGCACTTTAATTGGCCTAGGCGCTGATATTGAAGCCAAAGATATCCTAGGCAATACCCCGCTGCACGGGGCTGCTATATTTGGACATAGCGAAACAGTACTAGCTTTAATTACAGCTGGCGCTGATATTGAAGCCAAAGCTGTCTTTGGCAAAACCCCGCTGAACAGTGCTGCATTTCATGGACATACTGAAATAGTAAAAGCCTTAATTACAGCTGGCGCTAATATTGAGGCCAAAGATGAAAATGGCAATACCCCGCTGCACTGGGCTGCATTTCATGGACATACTGAAATAGTAAAAGCCTTAATTACAGCTGGCGCTAATATTGAGGCCAAAGATGACCACGGCAAAACCCCGCTGCACAAAGCTGCAAATAAAGGGCGTACTGCACTAGTAACTGCTTTAATTGAAAAAGGCGCAGATATTGAGGCAAAAAGCGATTATGGATTGACCCCGCTGCACTGCGCTGCACTAAAAGGACAAACTGCAACAGTACTAGCTTTAATTGATGCCGGCTCTAATAAAGAGGCCAAAAATAAATATTCATGTACCCCTCTATGCTTAGCTGAAAAAAATAAGCATGCTGACATAGTAAAAATTTTAGCTGGAAAGGCTAAAGCCCTAAATACCACATCAGTAACTAGCTCCAGTATATTTCAACCCAAGGCACTACAGAGCGCTGATAACACTAGCGGTCAAGGCAACAGTAATACTGCTAAAGCAGATTCAAAACCTTTGATATAAGTATGCGTAAATGATAAAATAAAATTCATGTTTTTATATGGATATAGAGATTGCGCGCATGCAAAACAACATAGAAGTTTGCCCCATCAGCCATGAAGAGCTAACAATAAACAGTGCAAATGAGTTTATTTTAGTCAAATCTAGCAATAAAGTAGCAGAGCAAGCTTCCCACAGCTACTACTTTATTCACACCACAGTGCAACATTCATTTTTTGGCCTAACAAAATGCCCAATAACTAGGAATAAAAAAGAATATCAACTACTATACCTAAAGGATTTATCAGCTGAATTAAAAAAACAGGCTATATGCCTCGCAGGTAACGCGGAATTTAATCCATTTTTTAAAATAGAAGAATTACAAAGCCATATTAAAACAGGAACTTTTAGTTTTAAAACTGCAGCATTATCACAAAATATAACATTAGAAAAATTTAAAAAATTAATCAGCAACTATCCAATACAAGTAAATGCAATTATAGATACGAAAAAAAACTATAATTTACTCCAGTTTTTTTCAGCAGTAGGAGATGCTAAAAAAGTACAGGCTTTAATTGCTGCACAATCAAATATTGACACTAAAGATAACGATGAGACCTCCCCTTTGCATGCAGCTGCAACAGGTGGCCATACTGAAACAGTACAAGCTTTAATTGCAAATACAGGAGTTGAAGTTAATGCAACAAACAAATATGTGCACACCCCTCTACATACAGCAGCATTTCATGGGCATACCAAAACAGTACAAGTGTTAATTGATGCTAAAGCAGATATCCACGCAAAAGACAAAAATGGCTACACCCCCTTGCATTATGCAGCTCTACATGGACATACTAGTACCGCACTAGTTTTAATTAAAAAATCCTTAAATATTAATATAAAAGATGATTCTGGACATACCCCACTGCATGCAGCCGCATTTTATGAGCATACTGAAATAGTAAATGCTTTAATTGATGCTAAAGCAGATATCCACGCAAAAGATATAGATCAACAAACTCCGCTGATGTACGCAGCAGCTAAAGGCTATAGCAAAATATTAAAAATATTGCTGAAAGCAGGCGCTCTTATTAATATCAAAGACAAAAATAAAGCTCTTGATTTTGCAAAAATAAATGGGCATTTAAGTGCCGTTAATATATTCAAAAATTACACTTTAAAAGAAACACCAGCACGAATATGCGCACCAAAACAAGAATCCGCAACGCGAACAACTAAACCGTCTGAAGTCACTGATGCTGACAAAGAAAGCGAACAGCTAAAATACAAACACTTTTAATAAAATACAAACAAATTAAATTGATAATGGCTTGAAATTATTTACTCAACTCTAAACTATTCCACCTATTTATTGTCTCTACCGCCTTAAATAAAACCTTATCGGCAGCTTTAAGCAAACAACAATCTGCTTTTAAAGCTAAAACTGCAAAAGATGCAAATAATGCATAAGCGATAACTACTTCATACAAAATAAAACCAAATAACCTACGCATAAACACACCATTAAAAATATTAATATAATTGTACCTTGCAAGGAATTATATACGGTTATAATGAATCTCTATAATAATTTTAGTTTACCTTAAGTAGAAAAAAGATTATCATGAAATGCTGTGCTAATTATTGGACCTTGAATGTCAGTTAAATTAAACAAAACAATTGGTGGAATTTTATTAGTCGCTGGAACACAAATTGGCGCTGGCATGCTCGCTCTGCCATTAACTACAGGAATAGCAGGATTCAAGTGCGCTGCCATTACCTTTTTTCTGTGTTTTTTATACATGCTAACAACATTATTCTTACTACTTGAAGCTAACTATTACAGCTCTGAAAAATCAGTAAACATTATCAGTATGGCGCAAATGCACCTCGGTAAAAAAGCAGAAATAATCGCATGGTTATGCTTTGTGCTTCTTATGTATTCAGCTTTAAGCGCATATATTTCTGGTGCAAGTGATATATTTAAAAACATTTTCAGCATGATTTTACCTGATCTTAAAACCACAGAAATTTTTAGATCAATTATAGTTACGACTATCTTTGGGACAATAGTCTTCTATGGAGCAAAATGTATAGACTCAATAAATAGAATTTTAATGATAGGTCTAGGAGCTAGCTACCTAGCAATGATTGCCACATTACTACCAAACATATCTTCAAGCAACCTAGTTCAAAGCCATGTAAAATACCTTCCTGCGGCCATACCTGTTGTAATTTTATCCTTTACTTCCCACATTATACTACCAAGCTTGCGTAACTATTTAGACAACGATATTAAGGAACTAAAAAAAGTTTTAATAATAGGGAGCTGCATACCGTTATTAGTTTATCTGCTATGGGTCCTAATAATCGTTGGCATAATCCCATTTGAAGGAAAATACGGAATGTTTGCTATAGCAAAGTCAAATCATCCAATAGCAATGATGTCAAATGCGATAGGAAATTATGTGGGCAGCAACATAATTGGGCAGAACAATAATTTGTTTTCATTTTGTGCTCTTACTACTTCCATGCTTGGAGTACTACTAAGCTTACAAGATTTTTTAGCAGATGGGTTTAAAATTAAAAGTTCTGGTATGAAAACCCGAATAGGATTAATACTTGCTTGCACCATCCCCCCTCTTCTACTAATATTTTTAAGTCCAGGACTCTTTATTGATGCCTTAAGCTATGGGGGCGTATTTATAGCCATTTTATATGGAATACTACCACCTATAATGGTATGGAAAGCCAGGTATAAAAATAATTTAGCTTCAGAGTATATGTTCCCAGGTGGGAAACTCGCCTTAATTACAATCATGATAATTGCTATACTCATTATTTCAACACAAATACTCTTAACTCAAGGGTACCTTCCTACGGCATAAGCTATGACATCTCAAATAAAAAACAAGATACTGCTAGACGCTCTTAATTGCAAGGCAGTAGAACGCCCCCCAATTTGGCTGCTGCGCCAAGCTGGACGTTATCAAGAAGAATATAGAAAACTTAGGAAGACTGAATCAAATTTTTTGAATTTTTGTAAAAACCCTGAGCTCACTACAGCGGCAGCTATGATACCCATAAATAATTACAACTTAGATGCCTCAATATTGTTCTCTGATATACTAACAACTCCAGAAGCATTAGGCATGGATCTTAGCTTCAAAGACCAGATAGGCCCAGTGTTTTCTAACCCTATAAGCAAAGCTGCTGATATAGATAGCCTAGACACAGATAATTGTAGACAAAAATTAGAATATGTAGCTACAGCAGTAAAAACATTAAAAAAAGAGCTATGCAACAAAATACCTTTAATTGGTTTTTGCGGAAGCCCATGGACTTTAGCAACATACATGATTGAAGGCCAAAGCAGCAAAACACATAGCAAACTAAAGTCTTTTGTTTTCAACAATCCTGCACTCACGCATAGTTTATTAGAAAAATTAGCTACAAGCCTAACTGAGCAATTAGAACTACAAATAGAGGCAGGCGCCGATGTTGTTATGATTTTCGATAGCTGGGGCGGCATATTATCACTACCTCATTATGAAGAGTTTTCATTGAATTATATTAAAGAGATAATTAAAAACATCAAGCATAAGTATAAAGTACCTGTAATCGTATTTACTAAAGGGGGTAATGCCTGGCTACCACAAATAAGCAGGTCAGGATGTGATGCTATTAGCATAGACTGGACTCTGCCACTGGCAGCAGCAAGAGAGAGCATACCATCGAACATTGCCATCCAGGGCAATTTGGACCCTTCAATTCTATATGGCGACTATGCATACATTGAAAAAAATGTTTTAGAACTACTCGGTCAACACGCAAAGATACCGGGATACATATTTAATTTAGGTCACGGAATACCAAAAGATGTAGACCCTAAAAAAGTAAAGTTTTTAGCTGATTTAATTTTAAACTTTAAATAAGTCTAAAATAATATTAATATATAATTTTATGAGCGAAGGGATTGGCTATGAACAAACTTGAACTACAAAATATTGAAAACGCTTTTTTCAAAATAAGCTATAGAATCCCCTCAAAACTAATATTTGGTTTTCTAGCAATACTACAAGCAGCATGCTTTTATGCTGTTGACCAAAATATAATTCCAACGTTTATTTATGAGCTTCACACCGATAAAATAATTATAACATACAGCCTTATGGTTATGCTTTGTTATAATGGCAAAAAAAAGTTAAGATTATTTTTAAGCAGTGCCGTATCGTGCTTAATTTTATTTACACCTATAGCCTCCTATAATTTATTAAACATAGATGAAATTGGACATGCGCATAATGATACAACATACATATTACTGATGTTTTTATATCCAATATTATTTAGTCTAAATTACTATTATCACAATTATGGAATAAAACTAACAAACACTGGAAATCAAGCATATATGGCATTCTGGTTGCCAATCATAAATATAATAACAGCCTGCTTTTACCTTATTATAACGACTACCACTGTTTTTCTTTTTATATTCATGACGAAATTAGCTGGATTAACCATGCTCTGGGATGAATTTACAAATATCACCTTTATAAAAGCCTACCTACCTATAATTTTTTCAACATTCCTATGGTTTATTTACAAACACCCGGATACATCAGGAAATATATTAAAAGGAGCTTCATATTTAGCGCATCATTTATATTGGCTGGTCGCACCTTTAGGGCTTGTGTTTCTACTAAGTGAAATTATCTCTATAATAACCCACTTTTCTCTACCAGATATAAACTATCGCCCCTTATTTGCAATATGCATAATATCAATAGCTCTATTTCAACTAGCTAATTCGCCCAATGAAAACGAAACCAAGTCTAATAAAATTATTGAAAAAATAGTAGTGTACTACAATAATTTACTGCCTTTAATACCCGTAACTTATCTATATAAAATATTTACAAATTTCTCCGAGCAAAACGGCGATTTAATGTGTAATGCAGCAGTACTTGAAACTGGCATAAACTGGGGTAACTTTACACCCTTGCTTGCGGCCATATCACTTTTATATCTAACTGTAGTCCAGGCATATTATACCAACCAAGATAGAAGTGTAATGCAGCAAGACCTTGCAAAAACATCATGGTGGTGGTGTGCTATTTTCACAATTATATGCCTAATTGCATACAACCCGTATTTTAGTATTGAAGAAGACAATAACCATTACAACCTAAACTGCCACCATTTTAAAAAGCACACACTAACAACATTACAAAGCAGGAATTTAGCATAAAATAAACAAGCTATTTTTAAAGACGTAATTTTGCCATTATATCTTCTTCGATAATACGAGCTTTTTCTTCTGGATAAAAAAGTCTGTAACCAAGTGATTTAGCATACTCTACAGCTGCTGCTGGCATAAAATCATATAAAAGCATCTTTGCATCATCTGGATCCTCTGGTGTAGTGCAGTAATTAGCCAGCATTGCTGCACTAAAAACAGATATATAAGCAATATTAGCTATAAAAGCCACACTAAAACTTGTAGTAACTAGCATTATGCTGCCTACAGCAGATATAACGCACGCTAACAATATAGATGCCAAACAAAGTTCAGCAAAATACAGGCCAATTTTTAGCATTATCAAGCCAGATTCGTCACTTTTGAAATCAAAACCAGCCTCAAATTTGCTCTGATAAAACAAACAAGCCATGTATATTGAACATAGCAATACATAAATAACACTCATAATCACTATAGGAACAACTAAAGACTTAAGTACTAATAAAATTGATGCTGTATGAGGAAAAAGAAAAGAACACATTATCATAGCTAAATTATTTGGCGAAACAGATTTGAACCCATCCCAAGATTTCGCAATAACAGCAGTTGGATCACTCATTATTTTAGATGTATCAGACATAAGTTTGGTTAAACCTAAGCCTATGACAACCCCCCCATATTTTATGGCGGAAATTAAATGTGGAATAATATTAAAATCAAGCACAAGACACCCTAATTAATTAACTTAACATGATTGTATTATAAAAAAACATGATTTTCTAGTATAACAATTTTAAATAATGCATAATAAACGACTATGTTCTATATTTAATGGAGTTATTAATGTCACAAGCGTGTGCTGAAAATAAAAAAATAATAACATCAAAGGATCTGCCACTTAGCTGCCCTATGCCAAATCAAAGCATTAAAAATGCACACCCAAAAGTATATCTTCCAATAGAAAAAACAAAACGTGAAGTATGCAAGTACTGCTCTACTGAATATATTTTAAAAGAGGACAATTAGTTTTTCAAAAGCACCATAATTTACAAGGGGAAAATTAAAGTGCAAAATAGCAAGCAAAATTCGTTTTATAAACGCAGCATAATACCTTTTATTATAGTTGCAATTAGCGCAACATTTTATTTGTATGAATTTTTTCTAAGAGTCCTACCAGGGGTTCTAAGCTATGAAATAATGCGTGATATGAAAATTAATGCTGCCACTTTAAGCATGATTGGCACTAGCTTTTATTATGGTTATATCTCAATGCAAATACCAATTGGGCTGTTATGTGATAGATTTGGCCCAAAGAAGCTTCTAACAGCGTCAGTTGCAACATGCAGTATGGCAACTATAGTTTTTGCTTATAGTAACAGTGTATTATTATCAGCAACAGCAAGAGCAATAGTTGGCGTAGCTTCAGCCTCAGCTTTTATTGCGCCTCTAACCCTTGCAACGAAGTGGTATGATAAAAAATATTTTGCTCTAATTACAGGAATGATACAACTTTTAGGATGTGTAGGTGCGATCTGTGGTGGGGCACCTATTGCAGCACTAACTCAGCACACTAGTTGGCGTCAAAGCATATTGTGGTCAGCTGCTATTGGAGGAATTTTAACAATTCTCTATATTCTAATAATAAAAGATAGCCCGAACAAAGAAGACAACTATAAAAAACAAAGATCTTTTACAGAAGAACTACGAAAAGTAAAAAAAGTTGCTGCGAATATACAAAATTGGTATACAGGAATAGCAGTAATGTGCTGCTGGGCTCCTATTGCAATTTTTTCAGAACTATGGGGAGTTCCATTCCTTATGGACCTGCAAAAAATAGATAGCACCGCTGCAGCTAGCGAAGCCGCGTGGGTGTGGTATGGAATTGCTTTGGGAAGCCCTATTATTGGGTGGCTTTCAGACAGGATTTCATCAAGACGAATTCCTATAATACTATGCGCAATAATAGGCCTTGTAAGCGCTACAATGCTAATTTATGCACACGTTGAATCAGTAATAACCATAGAAACCCTTTTGTTTTTCTTTGGACTTTCTGCTGCATCACAACCAGTTACTTTTGGACTTATTGTAGACAACAACCCTAATGAAATAATTGGGACAGCAATTGGGTTTAATAATATGGCTGCCATCTCTGGAGCCCTTCTTCAAGTCTTAGTTGGCATATTAATTAGCACAATGTGGCAGGGGAAAATGATATCTGGCACCCCTATTTATACCATCTACGAATTTAAATATGCTTTTGCAGTAATACCATGCATATCTTTAATTGCAATTTTCACATCGATATTTCTAATCAAAGAGACTAACTGTAAAAAAATAGAAGTATAGCTTAGGATAACCACATGAAAAAAAATGTGTCTTTTAGAAATCCATATACCGTAATATCTGTTGCCGCACTATTTTATTTATATGAGTTTTTCATAAGAGTTTCGCCAAGTGTTATAACCAATGAATTGATGCATGACTTTAGCATTAATGCTGGAGAACTAGGGTTTTTATCTAGCCTATTCTATTATTCCTACACAATCATGCAAATACCAGCAGGATTATTAGGCGACAAATTCGGCCCGAGAAAAGTGCTTGCGATCGCAGCATTAATATGTTCAGCATCGCTAATATTACTAGCTTATGCAGAGCACGCACCAATAATTGGACTATCTAGATTTTTAACAGGGATTGCATGTTCATTTGGCTATATTGGGCCTCTTATGTTAGCTAGCGTTTGGTTTCCTAAAAAAAGGTTCGCTTTTATAACTGGTATGATCCAGGCCCTGGGATGCCTGGGAGCGACTATGGGAACAGGGCCTATATCAAATTTAACTTCAGCATTTGGGTGGAGGGCAGTTATATTTATAAGTGGCTTAATTGGCATTATTCTATCCTTACTATTTATAGTTTTTGTGCGGGATAGACCGACAAAGAAAAAAGAATTAAAAAAAATTAAAACTAAAAAAACTTCTGAATTTCAAAAATTAAAATATGTAATATCAAACAAGCAGACTTGGGCTTCTGGCTTGCTAGGATTCTGTTTTTGGTCTCCAATAGCTGTATTTGCAGAGCTATGGGGGGTCCCTTTTTTAATGGAAATACATCATACAAGTGCGTCCGATGTATCTCAGTACATAATATGGGTTTGGTTTGGGATAGCTTTAGGAGCTCCATTATTTGGCTGGTACTCAAATTTTATATCCTCTAGAAAAATACCTATTTATATTGGCTTCATTTTAGGGTTTATATCAACATGTGGAATTGTTTTTTGGCATCCTGAATCTAGCTGTCCTATGGATATATTAATGTTTGCCTTTGGATTAAGCGGTTCAGTCATGGTAGTAACATTTGGAGTTGTAAGCGACAATAATCCCAAGTATGTTGCAGGTACGGCTATCGGGTTTAACAATATGTCGGTTATATTAGGCGCCACCATTCTACAGCCTATAACAGGATATATATTAAACTTTTTTTGGGATGGCAAATTAGTTGATTCACACCCAGTATACGGTCTTGATGGCTATGTTTATGCATTTTCTATTTTGCCCATTTTCTCCTTATTTGGTTTGATAATCTGCTGGCTATTTTTAAAAGAAACTAATTGCGCAAAACAATATAAATAAAAACTACATAAAGAGATATCTTTGATGTAATATAAACTTATCTTTGTTATTGTCTATTTAATAAGGAAAATAACTATTATGAACACAGATAATAAAAATTTTAAGAACATACTACTATTTGTTAGGAAAACAAAAACAACTATAACAAAAAGTTTGCAAGAGATATCCATTCAGTTAAAGCAACATGGATATAATGTTTTTATAGACAAAGAAACAACCAAGTTTATCCCAAAAACTGAGATAGCTATTATTGAAGAAAAAAGCATAAATGATATAAATCTAATCGTTGCAATAGGTGGTGATGGTACGATATTAAAAGCAGCACAAATTTCTAGTGACAACAACATTCCATTGCTTGGAATAAATTGTGGTAAAATAGGATTTTTAACAGATATAAATACTCAGGAGATAAAATCCTTAACCAATATTTTAAATGGCCAATATGAGCAAGAACAACGCTTAATGTTAAATTGTAGTATAGTTAAGGGCCAGGAAAAAACATTTATTGGCAATGCATTAAATGAAGTATCATTAATGCGTGGCGACATAGTGAAAATATTAGAGTTTGATATTTTCATTAATAACAAATTCGTTTGCAGCCAAAGATCTGACGGATTGATTATATCTACCCCTACAGGATCCACGGCATATTCACTATCAGCTGGTGGGCCAATAATACAGCCCAGCCTAAAAACTATTAGCTTGATTCCAATATGTGCTCATAATTTAAATACTAGGCCAATAGTAATAGAGCCACACAACACTATAAGCATAAAATTTAATGAAGACATAATAAGCTCTCCTTGCATAAGCTGTGACGGTCAAGATAAGCATTTAATACAAACAGGCCAAACTATTGAAATAAGCCAAGCAAAAAACAGCCTAACGTTAGTACACCCGCTAAATTATCATTATTTTGAAACACTAAAAAATAAGCTCCATTGGGAGAAGAAGCCAGATGCTAAATCATCTACAAATTAAAAATTTCACTCTAATAGAGCAGCAGGATATAGAATTCACAAATGGACTTAGCGTGATAACCGGAGAAACAGGATCTGGTAAGTCACTAATTTTTGACGCTCTATACTTAATTTTAGGCAGTAAAGTTAATCAAAAGTTAATAAGGCCTGGTAGTGATTCTTGCATAATCACAGCACAATTTGACTTAAGCACAAATACCCGAGCAAAAAATGTGTTAGTCCTGCATGATCTAGGCACACAAGAGTGCATCATTAGAAGAATTATTTACAAAAACAAGCCTACAAAATGTGAAATAAATGGGCAATTAGTAAGTTTAAAACAACTAAAAGAATTAACAGCCACCCTTATGCATATTCATAGCCAACATGCCAGCTATAAATTATGTGATAACTTGTTCCAAAAGAAATTAATTGATGATTTTGGCAATTGTAAGGAAGAATTAGCGCTAATTGCCACTTCATATAAAGATTTAAAAAGCACCAGACAAGAAATAGACAAGTTAGAAAATATTGCGAAGGAGCAGCAAGAGCGCCTTGCTATTATTAATTATCACCTAGATGAGCTATACAAGCTTAACATAGATGAAGAACCATACGAGCATGTGAAAAGTGAATATAATAAGCAAAAGCAATCCACTGATTTTCAAAAGCATTTACAAAACTCTTTGTATGAAATAGACAATAAGCAAGGCGCAATTATACCAAGCTTAACTAAAACAATATTAACTGCTGATAAATTTTCCGATACATTTCCAGAAAGTTCTGAAAGTACTGAGCTTTTAAACTCAGCCATTATTCAGCTTGAAGAAGCATGTCGCAGCATAAAAACCATGAGCAATTCATTAGAGTACAACTCTAGCGAAATAGATAGGCTACAACAACAAATAGACTTACATAATGACCTTGCGAGAAAGCACAATACTCAACCTGAAAATTTACACTTAAAAATAATAGAACTAGAGAATCGAAAAAAAGAGCTACTACAAATAGAAGAAAAACTTGCATCATTGGTGCAGCTAGACAAGCAACAGTCAATTCACTACAAAAAATTATCGATTAAATTACATGAAAAAAGGTCTGCAGCTGCAATACAAGTAGCGTCACAAGTCCAAAAAATGTTGCCAAAATTAGGCATCCCACAGGGAGTGTTTAAAATAGAGGTTAGGCATGAACAAAACTCCTTAAATGTAGATGGCTGCGATAGCATTGATTTTTTCTTTAGCGCTAACCCGGGTCATGCGCCTGCCCTTCTAAAAGAAACCGCATCTGGTGGGGAGTTATCAAGGATAAGCTTAATCATTGAGTTAATAACCTTAACTCAGAATGAAAGAACTACTATTCTTTTTGATGAAGTAGATACAGGGGTTAGTGGTAAAGTTGCACGTGATATTGGCAATATTTTAAAAGAAATCAGTGCAAAAACTCAGGTAATGTGTATAACTCACTTACCACAAATAGCATCACTTGCAGATAATCACTATACCGTGGCCAAATATATAACAGACAATGAAACTCATTCAAAAATAGTTAATCTAGATAAAGAGCATAAAATAATAGAAATAGCCAGATTGCTAGGCGGAGATAAGATCGAGGAAACTGCAATCAAGCAAGCAAAAGCGCTATGCGAAGATATACATTAGCGGCAATCACTACAAGTTCCATATAGTACTAAGCGATGCCCTGACATTAAAAAGCTATGCTCATCAAGAACCTTGCCCTTTCTTTTATCTATATCTCCATCAACAAAGTCTATTACTCTTGAACACTTGTTGCATACCATATGATCATGATGCTCATCATCGTGTAATTCGTACAAAGCCTTCTCATCATCGAATTCATGACGCTGCAATAATCCAGCTTCTTCAAACTGGCCTAAAACTCTGTATATAGTTGCTAGTGATATTTCAATATTGGCCTGTTTTAAACTATCTTGAATATTATACGCACTTAAATGCTTATCTTGTTCTTGCTCAAAAACACCAAAAATAGCGAGCCTTGCATTAGTGATTTTCAGCCCTGTATTTTTCAGCTTTTCACTAGACATATTACTATATCTCCTGTTACGATAAATCCTTAAGTGGATTATAGTACTATTTTCCACATAATAACAAGTAATGTAAGTGAGATAAGCGGCTATGACAAAATTGTTAAAAAATTCCATTTTAATTATCGCAACTATAATAATATCTAGCTGCTCTAGCATTATATATAAAGAAAGAATATCCCAAGGATATTTCCCTGACAGTCAAGCAGTTAAAAAACTTAAATTAGGTATGACAGAAAGTACTGTAAAAGATTTACTTGGTAATCCTAACTTAACAAACCCTCTATACCCAAACAAGTGGGCTTATGTGTTTACCGAATCTATGGGCTATGAACAAAAAGAAATAAAAACTTTAGCTCTAACATTCAAGAAAGGCAAATTAAGCAACATAAACAATAAGTCTAACTAGTTTTCTTTTGAGCACGTAGTTTTCTAGCTTCCATCGGTGAAATATTTAGTGGTCGATAAATTTCTAGCCGATCCAGGTGTTGAAGCACATACTCACTAGTAACCTTTCTTGCAAAAACTCCAAGCTTTAAATTAGCTTTATCAAGCTCACTAAATTTTTCAAAAACACCACTGATTGCTAAGGCCTCTATTGCTTTGGTGCCTTGCTGCAGCTTCAATGATACAAAAAAAACATCTTGGTTTTTTGTGGCATAACAAACTTCAAT
>Ga0066609_10001534_pt1 | contig 13261 bp, 11 predicted proteins | sample SaaInlV_DNA_150m_FD_60378 | JGI IMG/M metagenome (GOLD analysis project Ga0066609, IMG submission 60378) | Marine microbial communities from expanding oxygen minimum zones in the Saanich Inlet - SI075_LV_DNA_150m | ecosystem: Environmental > Aquatic > Marine > Unclassified | place: British...
GTCTTAAGCCGGTGAGCCTTAGAGTGAGTTGGCATCGCGGGATCCACCTCTTAGGAGATGTCAGATACGAGATTGTAAGCCGCAATCATGACGGATGCCAGTGTAGAGATTCCGGGGACCAGCTCAGCCCCTAAGCCGCGATCAGGACTTACTCAACCCAAGCCGCGAGCAGGTCTTGCAGCACCTAAGCCGCTAGCAAGTCTTTCTCAAGCCAATGGATGTCGTAATTGCCCATTTGGACGGCTGTGGACTGCATCAGTTTACGATGGAGGGGAATGGTGGTTTCTATGCCTGTAATGACATATTCGGCCAGGGTGCGATCCAGGCGCTTGAGGCACTCTTCTCGGGTTTTTCCATAGACAATAAGCTTTGCCACCAAGCTGTCATAATAGGGTGGAATCTCGTAGCCCGTATAGAGTTGGCTATCTACGCGGACATTGAGTCCTCCAGGCGCGTGATAGTTTATGACTTTTCCAGGAGAGGGAATAAAAGTTTCAGGATGCTCGGCATTAATCCGGCACTCAATGGCGTGTCCGTTGAACTTTATATCCTCTTGGGTGAAGGGGAGCTTTTCCCCCATGGCCACGCGGATTTGCTCTTTCACTAGATCAACGCCCGTGATCATCTCGGTGATAGGATGCTCTACCTGTAGTCGCGTATTCATTTCGATAAAATAAAATTTGCCATCTTCATAAAGGAATTCCAAAGTACCAACACCACGGTATCCCAGGTGTTTTATGGCATTGGTTACAAGTTCTCCCAATTCTTCCCGCTGTTGGGAGGAAATTACTGGAGATGGCGCTTCTTCTAGTACTTTTTGGTGGCGCCGTTGCAGAGAGCAATCCCGTTCGCCTAGGTGGACTACATTGCCATGACTATCGGCGATAATCTGCACCTCAATATGGCGCGGTTTTTGGAGATATTTTTCCAAAAAGACTTCGTCATTTCCAAAGTTTGCTTTGGCTTCGTTTTTGGCCAGACTAATGGCTTCAGAGAGCTCTTTTTCACTATTGGCAACTTTCATGCCTTTTCCGCCACCGCCTCCGGTGGCTTTGATGAGAACGGGATAACCAACTTTGTCTGCAAAACGTTTTGCGTCGCCAACGGACTCTACGGCACCGTCAGAACCCGGGACGACAGGAATTCCCAGGCGAATCATGGCTTCTTTTGCGGTGATTTTGTCCCCCATCATGGCAATATGCTCAGCCGTTGGGCCGATAAAGACGAATCCGTGCTCTTCTACCATGGAGACAAAATTTTCGCTTTCTGCCAAAAACCCCACGCCGGGATGGATGGCATGGCTGCCAGTTATTTCGGCAGCCGCAAGTATGGAGGGAATATTTAGATAGCTATCCTTTGCGGCGGGTGGCCCTATGCAAACACACTCATCAGCAAGGCGGACATGCATGGCCTTGCTGTCGGCGGTGGAATGAACAGCCACAGACTGGATGCCGAGATCCTTACAGGCTCGGTGGATACGGAGAGCAATCTCTCCTCGGTTGGCGATTAGAATCTTATCCATATTGAATTCATCCTACTCGATGATGACTAGTGGTTCTCCAAACTCGACAGGAGCCGCATCTTGAACAAATATTTTAAGTATCTTACCAGACTTTGGAGCCTTAATGGGATTCATGACTTTCATGGCTTCTAAAATAAGGAGCGTATCCCCTTCTGTAATGGAACTTCCTTCTTTTATAAAAGGAGCAGCATCTGGTTGGGGGGACAAATAAGCCGTTCCGACCATGGGAGCCTTTATGGTTCCAGGATGAGATGCTGGGTCTGAGCTGGTTTCAGCTTTTGCTGTGGGGGCATCCTGTTGCATAACTTGGGTTGGCACGTTGACGGGAGTTGGTGTGACCCCTTGCTGAGTAATGTTGCGGGCAACACGTATTCTTCCCTCTTCCAGTTCGTACTCAATTTCGGATAAATCCGTTTCCTTTAAAATAGCCGCCAATTCACGCACGGCAGCCTTATCAATTTTAAAGAGTTTGGACATTATAAAAATCCTATCTTATGAAACTTTCATCCTCGATCTATACCATTTTTACAAGATCTGCAAGAAAGAGATTTAATTTTTGACCAAAGGCTTAAGTTTAAAACGAAATTTAGTTGTATCTTGCGAATTATTTATCTCGATTTAATTATTCAAGTTGTGATAAAGATCGTACAGATTGACAGTATTTACAAGAGAATTTGCAAGTAGCAACATGAATCCTTCAAAAAAGATTCTTCAAATCAGCGGCCAAAGCACCCTTGAGAAGGCTGCTCATATTTTGGAAAATGGCGGATTGGTGGCTTTCCCCACTGAAACTGTCTACGGCTTGGGGGCCGATGCCACCAATGACATAGCGGTGGCCAAAATTTACGATGTCAAAAAGAGAGACACCTTTAATCCTCTGATTATTCATTGCAGGGATTTGGCTCATGCTAAGACAATTGCAGACTTTTCTCATGAGGCTGAAGAACTTGCTAATCAATTTTGGCCGGGTCCTCTTAGCCTCGTTTTGCCAAAAAAACACTCTTCTTCCCTTTCAGAATTGGCCACAGTGGGTCTTGATACGCTTGCAGTCCGTGTTCCGGAGCATCCAGTAGCCCTTTCTCTTTTGTGCTCCGTTCCATTTCCCATCGCCGCCCCTAGTGCCAATATGTCTGGAAGCATTAGTCCCACCACAGCTCAGCATGTTGTTGATTCACTTGGGGATTTAATCTCTGTGGTTTTAGAGGGCGGCCCTTGTAAAAAGGGCATCGAATCAACCATCATTGACATGAGCGAAGCACAACCTACTTTATTGCGCTCGGGAAGTATACCGTCTGAGGCTATTGAAGAAGTGTTTGGGCTGCTTTTGTTGACAGCCTCAAAATCTTCTGCAAATCCTAAGAGTCCAGGGCTTTTATCGCGACATTATGCGCCTGGGCTTCCTATGCGACTAGAGGTGGCTGTTGCCACTGACTCCGAGGCCTTTTTGGGTTTTGGGCCAGATTCAGCCGTAAGTGCTGATTTGAATTTGAGCCCTAGTGGAGACTTGGCAGAAGCAGCTGCGAATCTCTTTGCCATGCTAAGACAGTTAGATAATCCCAGGAACTTTAAGGGGATAGCCGTTGCTCCCATACCAGAACGTGGTGTAGGAAAGGCAATTAATGATCGGTTGCGACGTGGATCTGTGAGGTATTCTAAAAATGCATCTCAGGAGTGATGCATTTTTAGAATACCTTTGATGTGATTTCTTTTTTGGATGCTTGTGTAAAAAAAGCCAAAGGCGTTAACCTTTGGCTTAAGTACTTGGGGAGGTATAATAATAAATTCAAAGGATTCAAAAGAAATAATTTAAAAATTCGTATATTTATAACTATATTTTTTAGTGCAACCGAGATCTATATGCACGTGCTAATACGTCCATGGAGGTATGTCTTTTTGTAATACCGGATGGTAAGTTGTTTAATTATAAAGATAAAAAGGTGTTTTTAAGAAAAAATTTATTTTTTTATTTAGATGTAAGTATTTGAATATATATGTAAGTAATTTGCATTAATTAGGGTTAGGTAACTGTCTGTATTTAGAAAGTTGTATGGTTTTTTGGCAGAAGGAGTCCAGAATATCCGTCTTCCTGAAGCCTAGGAAGAGGGTCTTAGAACCCTCTCCGCTGTCGTCATCCCGGAGCGCTTAGAAAGGCCGGTCTAGTATCCTTCCCATTCCCGTCTTCCCGGAGCGCTTAGAAAGGCCGGTCTAACAACATTTGCAATCTCGTCTTCCCGGAGCCTAGGAACTCTAGACGAACCGGCGTCTTAAGCCGGTGAGGCCTAGAGTGAGTTGGCATCGCGGGATCCATGGAGCAGAGGAAAGAGATCAAATTTCAGAGAACAGAAAAGTGTCTTGTAGCAACGATTAAATCTGACCTCCGAGCTCTGTTCCCTGATTTATGAAAGATGGATCCCGCGCTCATCCGTCTACGCTTCCGCCTTCGCTGCGCTATAGCGGACAGGCCGCTACGACGTGATTTTGAACCTTCTCTGATATGAGTTTTTATGGATCCCGCGCTCATAAGGAATTCTAGGGCGCGCCCACGGCTTGCCAATAATTCCTAATGGCCGGGAAGACAGTTTTGGCCTAATGGCCGGGAAGACAGTTTTGGCCTCATTGTCGGGAAGACAGCTTTGGCCTCATTGTCGGGAAGACGGTTTTGGGCGTATGGCAGTGTGAGGATGCTAATGTCGAAGCTGAGGCCGTTACACATAAGGAGTTACTGCTATAGCCGGTGTGTGAGGCAAGAGAGAATTTTTGACGAACTAATCACACGGAAGAGCCGGTGTGTGACGTAACGAGAGAATTTTTGACGAACTAAGATCCTTACACACATGCTAAGCCGCTGCAATGGGTTCAGTGTAAATGCTATTGATTCAGTTATTTCTTTTTAACGCCGATGTTCTCAAAGCGTTTATTGAATTTGCCGACTTGTCCGCCAGAATCTACGAGGCGATGGACACCCGTCCAGGCTGGATGAGACTTTGGGTCGATTTCAAGACGCAAGGTATCGCCCTCTTTGCCCCATGTGGACATCATCGTGCATTCAGAACCATCAGTCATAACGACCTTGATTTCGTGATAGTCGGGGTGGATACCTTTTTTCATAACGTCAACTTCTCATCATATTCAGCAATAACTCCCAACTTATCTAACGAATTTCCATCTAATTGGCAAGAAGTTTATTCTCAAGCATTCGACAGCAGGTCTGTTAAGCATTCGACAGCTGGTATGTTTCAGTGAAGTTCCTCAGTCCATAGACATCCATATTGTCTTTAAATCTGTATATTTTTCGAAGGCATAAAGGGATTTGTCACGCCCAAATCCTGACTGCTTAAATCCACCAAAGGGAACCGTTATATTTCCTTCATCAAAGCAATTTATCCAGATGGAGCCTGCTTGTATGCGTGTGGCCATTCGTAGGGCCTTTGAAGCATCACGTGTCCAGACAGCTGCGGCTAATCCATATACCGTGTCATTAGCCAATTTTACGGCTTCCTCTTCTCCATTGAAGGTCATATAGGCGAGGACAGGACCGAAAATCTCTTCCTGTGCAATTGTCATCTTGGATGTAACCCCCTCAAAGATCGTTGGTTCCACATAATAACCACCTGATTCAGTCATCACTTGCTTGCCACCAACTATCTTTTTGGCTCCTTCCTTGTCACCACAATGGATGTAGCTCATGACACGATCCATTTGTTCTTTTGTGACGAGCGGTCCCATATTTGTGTCAGGATCCATGGGGTCCCCTACTCTCCAATCCTTAGTGTGCTCAAGCACCTTGTCCAGAAAGGGTTTGGCGATGGATTCTTCAACCAACAACCTGGAGCCTGCATTACAGACTTCTCCTTGATTTTCAAAGATACCGCGGGCAGCGGCCTCGGCAGCATTATCAAGATCCTCACAGTCTGCCATAATAATATGAGGTGTTTTTCCCCCACATTCTAGGGAGACATGCTTCATATTGGATTCGCCGGCATAGGTCATCAAAAGTTTTCCTACTTCTCCTGATCCTGTAAAGGCCAGGCAGTCTATATCCATATGCCTTCCTATGGCTTGCCCTGCGGTCTCTCCATAGCCAGGTATTATGTTCAGAACACCGTCGGGAACCCCTGCTTCTTTTGCCAAGGCCCCCAATCGAATGGCGCTGAGGGGTGATTGCTCAGCTGGTTTTAAGATGAGACTATTGCCTGTGGCAAGGCAGGGCGCAATCTTCCACATGGCCATCATAAGAGGATAGTTCCAGGGGATAATAGCCCCAATAACACCCAGCGGGGCCCGTCTTACCATTGCCAGTTTGGTGTCTGGTGTTGGTGCAACTTGGTCATAGACTTTATCAATAGCCTCAGCATTCCACCGAAGGCAATTCACGCTTCCAGGAATGTCTCCACTGTAACTATAGCTAATGGGTTTTCCCATATTTAATGTTTCTAGGAGAGCAAATTCTTCATGGTGCTTTTCAATCAGCTCCGCAAGTTTTAAAAGAATAGTTTTCCGTTCCTGGGGAGCAAGGCCACTCCATCGGCGGTCTTCAAAGGCCCTTCTTGCCGCAGATACAGCCGAATCCACATCCTCTTTATGGCAAGATGCTACCTGGGCAATTTCTTGGCCTGTAGCTGGGTTAATGGCGGGGAAAGTTTTCCCCGATAGGGCGGGAACATATTTCCCTGCGATGAAGGCACGTGTTTCGATTTTAAGTCCCTGCGCTTTCTTGATCCAAAAGTCTTTATTCTTCATTTTTCCCTCTCCTAGATTGACTATATTTTACACGCTGGGGCAAAAGGATCAAGGGAAGCCTTTTAGGAGAATAGATTAAATAAAACGGGGAGAGTTATGGGCTAATATTTTCCTTTCGCAACTTTTACACAAGCTGGATGGTGTTTTCTTCAAATTATGTTTAGAATGACGGGGTAGTCGTGTCAGGTTGGAGTGACTTACAGTGCAAATAAATAAAAAATGATAGAGAGGAAAAGTTTACTGTGAAGAATCAATCTGTAGATAAGAGAAAGCCAGGGACATTTTCAAAATACTCTGGTGAAACTTTCATAATTTTTTTGAATTTCTTTATCTTTTTCTTACTTTTTCACACTTTTTCATATTCAGGAGGCCTTTTAAGTCTGGATCTGCATGCCCATCATTATTCAGATTTTGGGGTTGCTCTAACCGTTACCCTATATTCTGCTGGATATATACTCGCTAACCTTGTTCTTTCAAAACATTTTAATGATTTTACTGGAAAATACGTATTTTTCTGCCTTTATTCATTTCTCGCGGTCACCATGTTTGCTGCTCCTTTTTGTGAAGCGAGTTTTCTTGTATATCCTCTGAGGTTTTTATGGGGGATCTTTTCAGGAATGTTATTCACCCTCCTCCTTATTGCCGTTATACAACATGCTAATCCGAAACGTATCGCAGTTGTCCTGGCGGTTGTAGGAGTTTTGGCAGGCCTTGGCGCCACGTCAGGCGCTTTCTTGGTTAAGGTCACGGGGATTTCTGGTGCTATGCCATATCTATTAGCGGGGATAACCCTAGTGATCGCTTTTCCTTTAAGTTTTTTGTTTAGAATACATAAAACTAAAAAAGAAAAACATCGAACGAAGGACTCTCTCTTTGCGGGTATTTTGTGTCTTCTGACCGTGCCCGTTTTAGTTATATTGTCAATTAGTTTGGGTATAGGCTACAGTACCAGCAAATTTTTAACGATTTATGCTGAACAATTCTACCATATAATTGCGAAGGACGCAGCAGTCCTTCTGGGGGTGTATAGTGCAGGGGCTGTGTTTATTTCTATCCCCATTGGCTGGCTCGGGGACCGGTTTGGCCCTTCAAAAGTGATTGTAGCTGTTAGTTTTGTTTTTTCGGTATTGGGCTTTTCTCTTTATTATTTTAACGTTTTTTCAGATTTATTGTATCCTATCTTCTTTCTCATAGGAGGATCCATAAATGCTTTACATTCTCTGCTCTTAGCCTTTATGACGAACGTAGTTGGCAAGCATGATATTCCGAAAGCTGTATCTGGATTTAACATTCTAGGGAAGCTTGGGGGAATCTTTGGGACTCTTGTTTTAGGGGCGCTTATGACGTCTTATGGTGCCATGAGTTTTCTCTCTATTTTGCTAGCAAGTGGACTCATCATTTTTATTTCCATCCTCTTTCACCTTTTTTGGCACCAGAAAAAATCCACAGCTTAAAATATTTGCTTTAGGGGCTGCTTTTTTCATTATTTTTATTCATAATGAACAAAAGTATGCCTGAGTTGGTAATAAAAAAATGTCTATGGAGGGAAAATGCGACATGGTGAATAAGTTAGCAGGTGAGAAAAGCCGACAGTATGTCCGAAAATTTTCGGATAATCCGCATTTGCTTCTTACAAATCTTACAATCTACTTTTTCCTTACTTTAGCTTTTATTTTTTCTGGAACTCTTTTAAGTCTGGATCTGCTTGCGCATGCTTATAGTGATTTTGATATTGGGATAACTGCTTCTCTTTATTCTGTGGGCTACATACTATCTAATTTCATTATTTCAAAATACTTTGATATGTTTGCCAACAAGTTTATCTTCCCTTCTCTATATTTGTCGCTTGCGGGTGCCATTATTGCTACTCCTTTTTGTGATCAAACTTTCTTCGTATATGTCCTTCGATTCTTGTGGGGAGGGCTTTCTGGGATGCTATTCACACTTCTTGTCATTTCTACCATACAGCATACTGTACAGGCTCGAATGGCAACCGTAATGTCTTTTATTGCTGTTTTAATCGGACTTGGTTCAAGCCTTGGGCCCTTTCTCATCCAATATACCGGCGTAACGGGCATAACCCCTTTTCTTCTTGCGAGTATATTTTTAGTTGTGACATTTCCTGTTGCCTTAGGGTTCAAAATTCAAAAAGCTAAAGAAGAAAAAATTAAAAAGCACAAGAGCATATTTGCCGGTTTGATATATATTATTGCTTTGCCCGTATTCGTTTTATTCTGCATTAGTATAGGTGCTGGGTTTAGCTCAGGCAAATACATCACCATTTTTGCAGAACAATTTTACCACATGACAAGTGGTGATGCTGCATTACTATTGTCCATTTTCAGTTTGGGCGCTTTTTTTATGTCTATTCCAATTGGGATTCTTGCTGACAGGCTGGGGCCCTCAAAAGTAATTTTAGGGGTTAGTTTTGTTTTTATCTTGCTCTGCGCTGTCCTATATCAGTTTCAAATTTTTTCGGATAGTTTTTATGTTATCTTTTTTGTTATGGGTGGCATATTGGGGAGTATATATTCACTTGTAATGGCCTTTCTTTCAAGTGTCGTAGATGCGAGTGATATACCGAAAGCAATTTCTGGGTGCAATATTTTCTCTAAGGTGGGAGCCATAGGAGGAACGTTGATTATAGGTGCCGTTATGACTAAATATGGTGCTCATCAGCTTTTATTAGCCTTTTTGGGAGGTATGCTTATCATTTTTCTTGCAGGTTTTATAAAGGTGAAGCCCTTGGGCAAGAAATCCTCAGCCTAAAACACCTAGGAAACCAAAATATCTGACTTGTGCTCTTTTTCTTGAAGAAATAGCGTGGAGGGCGTATAAATGCCACTCGAGACATGAAAAGGAGTTATACGCATGTACGTTGTTACTGGCGGGGCAGGATTTATAGGGTCTAATATCGTCGCAGCTCTTGAAGAGCGAGGCGATGAGGACATTGCTGTTTGTGATGTTTTTGGAACCGATGAAAAGTGGAAGAATTTGGCGAAGCGGACCCTTGCCTATGTTGTATCTCCAGAAAAACTTATGGGTTTTTTGGATGATCATCGCGAGGACATTACAGCAATCTTTCATATGGGGGCCATTTCATCTACCACCGAGACAGATGTAGATTTGATCATGTCGTCCAATTTTGAGCTGACAACGGCCCTTTGGCAATGGTGTGCAAAACATGACAAGCGTCTCATTTATGCGTCCTCGGCGGCCACATATGGCGATGGAGATCAGGGCTTTGTGGATAATGATAATTTGCCTGCGCTAGAAAAACTTCGCCCTATGAACGCCTATGGCTGGAGTAAGCATCTTGTGGACAAGAGGATCGTGAGCCAAATTAATAAAAAGCGCAAAGCTCCTGCCCAGTGGGTGGGTCTTAAATTCTTTAACGTTTACGGGCCTAACGAGTATCATAAAGGCAGTATGCAGAGTGTGATTGCTCATCTCTATCCTAAAATCAGTGCTGGAGAACCGGCGAAGCTCTTTAAGTCCTATAAAAAGGAATATCCCCATGGTGGTCAGCTTCGAGACTTTGTTTGGGTTGGAGACTGTGTGGATGTGATGATGTGGTTTCTAGACAATCCAAAACAGAGCGGTATATTTAATGTGGGTACAGGAAAGGCTCAGCCCTTTAGCGCCTTGGCAACGGCCATCTTTACCGCGCTCACTAAAAAGCCGGATATCGAGTTTTTTGAGATGCCTGAAACACTCCGAGAGAAATATCAGTATTATACCCAAGCAGATATGAGCCGCTTGAGAAAAGCAGGCTACAAAAAGCCCTTTACCTCACTTCAGGATGGCACCAAGGAATACGTTCTGAAGTATCTTGCAACAGCTGACCCCTATAGATAAGCGATGATCCCTTTTCCCCATATCAACCCCATTGCCCTTGAGTTGGGCCCCTTAAAAATTCATTGGTACGCCCTTTCATACGTCGTTAGCTTTCTATTGGGCTGGAAATATTGTGTTTATTTGTTGAAGCTGAACCCCAAACCTTTTTTTACGAAAAAGGATTTAGATGACTTTCTGACGTGGGCAATCGTTGGAGTGGTCGTGGGTGGACGCCTTGGGTTTGTGCTGTTTTATAAGCCTTTAATCTATCTGCAAGATCCCCTTTCTATCTTTTACACCTGGGAGGGAGGCATGTCCTTCCATGGAGGCCTTGGTGGGATGATTGCGGCGACGATTTTGTTCTGTCGCAAGCGAGATATTCCGTTCCCTTCTTTAACCGATTTATTGTCCTGTGCGGCGCCAATAGGCCTATTCTTTGGGCGTATAGGGAACTTTATTAACGGGGAAGTTTTTGGACGCATGACGGACGTTTCTTGGGCCATGCAATTTCCCGGTGGGGGGCCGTTTCTCCGCCACCCTAGTCAACTCTATGAAGCCTTTCTGGAAGGGATTGTTCTTTTTATTTTGCTCTATGTATTTGCTATTCGGAAAAGTACATTCTCCCGGGTAGGCTATCTTTCCGGCATGTTTCTTGTGGGATACGCCATTGTTCGCATTCTAGCTGAAACATTCCGAGAGCCAGATGCATTCTTAGGGTTTATCTTCGGTCCGTTGACCATGGGGCAGCTATTGAGCCTTCCTATGGCACTAGTAGGGCTGTTTCTTATGTTTAGAGGTCCACGTGTCACCCCTTCTTCCAATTCTTAGGGGGCTTATAGAGGAAAAAGGCCCCCTCCCCTTAGATTCCTTCATGAATTTGTGTTTGAGCCACCCTGAGCACGGTTATTATCGGAAACGTGATCCCCTGGGCCGGCAAGGTGATTTTACAACGGCTCCAGAGATTAGCCAAATGTTCGGCGAGCTCATAGGCATCTGGTGCGTTGAACGCTGGCAAGCCATGGGAAGTCCTGCTTCTTTTAACATTGTGGAATTGGGGCCTGGTCGCGGGACTCTGATGTCTGATGCTTTGCGCGCTGGAAAGGCGTCTCCAGGATTTATAGAGGGTCTAAAGCTTCACTTGGTGGAAATAAATGATTCTTTGCGACGTCAACAAAAGCAGGCTCTGAAAGCCTATGATCCAGTGTGGTATGAATCTATAGAAGATCTTAAATTAAAGGGCCCCACCCTTTGGATCGGAAATGAATTCTTTGATGCCTTGCCTATTCAGCAGTTCATTTCAAAGGATGGCATATGGCATGAACGTTGTGTTGAGTTTGATACCCATAAGGATGAACTTTGCTACGTGGATCTTGTTTCAAAAGAGGTGCCAGTCATGGGAGAGCAACCCGCAGGAACTCTGTTTGAAACGTGTCCACTAGCTCAAAGTATTTTGGCGAAAATATCTGCACATATTAAAATCCACGGGGGCTGTGGACTGTTCATAGACTATGGGTATAGCCGCGGTGAAAAGGGAGATACTTTTCAGGCTCTCAAGGATCACCAGCCCGTTAGCCCCCTCGCCTTCCCAGGGCAATCTGATTTAACGGCCCATGTGGACTTTCAAAAACTAGTGGAAATTGCCTACAGACAAGGCGCGCAACCTCATGGACCTGTCACACAGGAAGCATTTCTAAATGGACTCGGGATAGCCGTACGCGCACAGGCCTTGCAGGAAGGAAAACATGAGTCTCTTCAAGAGGAGGTAAAAAGGGCCCATTTGCGCTTGACCTCTCCCAAGGAAATGGGCAACTTGTTCAAGGTTCTTGCTATTACAGATTCAAATCAAACAGTTCCTTGTGGTTTTCATGTCTGACTTTCCCTACTTTAAAGCTTCTTCCCTAGAGTCCCTGCCCGGCATTCGTCATGGTTTTTTTACCCGAAATGGTGGGGGAAGTTCGGGTATATTCTCAACGCTTAACTGTGGCATTTCTCGTATTGAAGGGCGTCAAAAGGATGATCCTGCGACGGTTCACAAGAATAAAGACCTTGCTCTTGGAGCCTTAGGCTCAACCGTTGATCAGTTGGTGCTGCTTCGCCAAATTCATAGTAAAGATTGTATCATTGTTGAAAAGCCCTGGGACAAGGATCCCTGTGAGGCAGATGCTTTGGTGACCAATATGCCCGGACTATTTATTGGTGTCCTGGCGGCCGACTGTGTGCCTGTTCTTATGGCAGATTCCTTAGCAAAGGTAGTAGGTGCTGCCCATTGTGGTTGGGGGGGCGCCTTAAAGGGTGTTTGTGAAGAAACGCTTCAAAAGATGGAATCCCTTGGGGCCTCTCGAGAAAACATTCGTGCCGTATTGGGCCCTAGTATTTCTCAGGAGTCCTATGAAGTTGGACCAGACTTTCCCCATAAGTTCCTGGAAAAAGATGCTAATAACCAGCGATATTTTCTTCCCTCTTCCCGTGAGGAGCATTTCCTGTTTGATTTGAAAGGCTATGTGGCTCAGCTTTTAGAGCGCGCGGGTCTCTCGAATGTCACAACGCTCGAGAACAATACGTATGCTGAGGAAGAAACTTTCTTCAGCTATCGCCGTGCCACTCACAGAAAAGAAAACGGTTATGGCAACCAAATGTCTGTCATTGGTATAGTAGGATCCATATCCTAGCAACAGCCCCACTCCCGTCTTCCCGGAGCCTAGGAACTCTAGACGAACCGGCGTCTTAAGCCGGTGAGGCATAGAGTGAGTTGGCATCGCGGGATCCATGGAGCAGAGATCAGCCAACGGAGTTCAGAGCTCAGATGCAATCGCTTATAGAATGCAATTTCTGTTCTCCGAGTTCTGTTTCCTGATTTATGAAAGATGGATCCCGCGCTCATCCGTCTTCGCTACGCTACGACGTGACAGGCTGCTATGACGTGATTTTGAACCTTCTCTGATTTATGAAAGATGGATCCCGCGCTCATAAGGAATTCTAGGGCGCGCCTACGGCTTGCCCATAATTCCTAATGGCCGGGAAGACGGTTTTGGACGTGTTCCGCGGGCTGCAAGGACTCCAGTGTCTCCGTCCTCCCGAAGGCAAGGGAGTACGTCCTATCAGCCTTCCCAATGTCGTCTTCCCGGAGCCTAGGAACTCTAGACGAATCGGCGTCTTAAGCCG
>Ga0066609_10001548_pt1 | contig 13211 bp, 10 predicted proteins | sample SaaInlV_DNA_150m_FD_60378 | JGI IMG/M metagenome (GOLD analysis project Ga0066609, IMG submission 60378) | Marine microbial communities from expanding oxygen minimum zones in the Saanich Inlet - SI075_LV_DNA_150m | ecosystem: Environmental > Aquatic > Marine > Unclassified | place: British...
ACACTCATTTCTGCCGGTGGCAGTTTCAATTGCTTTTACTATTTGATGTTTAGCTTCGTTTCCCTGAACTAAAGTAGGGTATATAATAATTGTAGCTGCACTATAGCGATGTTTTAAAACTTTTATTATATCTTGAATTGCCGCGCCAGTTGCAGATGTTACCACTCCGATGGTCTTTGGCATTTTTGGGATTGCTTGTTTATTTTCATCTGCAAATAAGCCTTCTGCATTAAGCTTAGCTTTTAATTTTTCAAATTCTATTTTTAGGAGACCATCTCCAGCAGGCTCAAGTTTTGTGGCTATAAGCTGATAACTGCCTCTCTCTGGATATATGCTTAGCTTGCCTCTGATATTAACTTGCATGCCATCTTCTAATGGTTGCTCCAGAGATCCTTGATAACTTTTAAACATAGCACAACTTATTTGCGCACCAGAATCTTTTAATGAAAAGTAATAGTGGCCTGAGCGCGGTCGCATACAGTTTGAAATTTCGCCAGTGACAAAGATGCTAGGGAAACACTGCTCTACAACTAGTTTTGCATTTTTATTAAGCTCACTTACGCTTATTGGCGTAGTATGCTGTGGGATGTTCTCATACTGTTCATTTTTATCTAGCATTGTGACTCTTTTAATTAATAAATCTTTAATCTGCTCTCCCCCAGCACTGTATTGCATAAGAGAGAATATCATTATATGGCTATTGGGCTTTATGTCAAAGCAAACTATTATTTAACTTTTCTTTATATAACAGGTATCATATCAGTTAGCATGATTTGGAGTTATTTATGGACAATGTTAATAAAATTGCACTAGTGACCGGCGCCTCTGCTGGAATAGGTGAGGCCTATAGCCAGCTTTTAGCTAAAGATGGCTACAGCCTTGTGGTTGTCGCGCGTAGTGCCGATAAGCTAGCGAGTTTGGCTAAAACTTTAGAGCACCAATATAAAATAAAGGTTTTTGTGTGCGTGCAAGACCTGGCTGAGCCAAATGCGGCCGCTAATATTTATAATTTCACGCAGCAAAACAATCTTGCAGTCGATCTTTTGATAAATAACGCTGGCTTTGGTGATGTAGGTAATTTTCTTGACCATAGTATGGAAGAGCATAGTGCTATGCTAAGAGCAATGCTAGGGGCAATTGTTGAGCTGACCCATTTTTATTTGCCTTCTATGTTAGGCAAAAAACATGGCGGCATTATTAATGTTTCTTCGGTGGTTGGTTTGCTTGGTTTGTCACTCAGAAGTCAAGTAACTAGAGCATTATATAGGCCCATAAAATGTTTTGTTATCGCTTTTACAGAGCAGCTAGCCTTGGCTTATAAAGACACCGGAGTGCATTTCCAGTGCTTGTGTCCTGGGCTGACTATTTCAGAGTTCCACAAAAGATCGGGACAAGCAGGTCTACGAGACAAAACCCCAAAGTTTTTGTGGCTTTCATCAGAGGAAGTGGCAACTAGAAGCTATTTTGCTTTAAGAAAAAATAGAAAGGTAATTGTAGTTACTGGATTTATAAATAAAATAGGAATTTTTATCCATAGGTTGGTAAATTTGTTTTCTATATAGCTATTGTAAAAAAGATGTGAATTAGGTAACTGTGGTAAAGTTTATAATAAATAAGATTTACTTGCAGCTATCGTTGTAGGTCTGCTCCCACTATAAACTTGTGGGGCAAACATAAATTATTTAATGCGGTGCCTAGATTAAATAAACAGAATATGATTAGAGCCTGTTTGTGAATTTCCATCATCTCCTAGTGAATTTCCATCATTCCTCTGTTCAGTCGAGTTTTCATAGCTAATTATTGCTTCTTTAGCCTCATCCCCACCAGTAAATTTAAATTTAAAGCCTAGTCTAGTTTTTTCATCATGATCTGTATTATACGTATATTTTTCTGGATGGATACCTAGTTCTGCGCTACCCCTATATTCATTAAGCGCTTTTGTTTCAGGGTTTTTATCCCCAAGCACATTTACTTTAAAGGGTACTATAATATTCAGGTTTAATAGATGGCTAATTCTTACTATAACAGCTTTTAAATGCACATATATTTTTTGAGCCCATGCTTTTGGATCTTCAAATAACTTGCTAAAATTGAAGATGGAAAATGCCATGCAAATCGTATTCGCTAGGGTGTAATACAGTAAATTATAGTGTCTGTTTTTAGTTGTATATGTTGCAAGGTCCACAGTAGTGTCTATTAAGAATAACTCGTCTACAGCTTTGCAAATGTGTGGCATTATGAATGTCAGTGCGCCAGCTGTGATTATTGAGGTAGGAATAAGCATAGCTTCCGATGATAGCGATAACAAGCTGCTGCCACTGATGATCGTGACTGCTGTTATCGCAGGATATAATGCAGGAGTAGCTGCTATTATGGCTCCTAAGGCTAATGTGCCAACTAATTTTGCTATGAACTTTATGTTTTTATCATAATCAGATTCTTTTCCTTGTTTTGCTGGTGATATAAATTCTTTCGCCATTTGCACTAAAACCCATGCAAAGCCAAAACTTGCAGCTAGTATCGATACTGATATTGCTGGATATACAGCAGTTGCTAACATAAGCATTGTAATGGAGGCGCTAGCTAAAATCACTCTTATTGCATCGCCGGTTATGTTTTTAAGCTTAATGTTGGCAGGGTCTAATTCTTGGAGATTAAATGCGTATTTTAAAGATGACGCCTGCAATGCTAGGGTGGCTATTGCATAAATTATAGGAGTTGCAATTGCCATTGGCGCAAAAAGCTGTAAACATAAAGCTATGGCGGCTATCGAATACAAAAAAGCACTGATAAAAAACACTGTATCCAAAATTTCATACAGTTTTGTTAAAAGAGTCTCTTCTGTTGCATGAAATTTGTTCTCAATAGTTTTTTTTATAAAAAAATATGAGACAATAATAGTTGTTAAAGTGGGAACTAAAATACTAGCAAAAACAGGCGTAAGAAGGCTAATATAGGCTCCACCTGCAATTATAAGTAATGGGGTGAGAATAATGGCACTAAGTGCCCAATATAATATTGGCATTATTATGTCAATTCTTTTTTCTCTCGCATTTATTTCATCCATGTAGTTGTTTAAAGTTAATTTAATTTTTTCTATTATTCGCATGTGCTGTTCCATGTTTAAGATATTGATTATAAATTATAATAAACTAGATTCTTGTTGTCAATATTGCGTTTGTAAGATGTTGAAATGACTTTAATTTTGCATTAAACTTTAAGAGGTTAAATAGTTCTCTAGGATGTTGGTTATGACGTTTGAAAATGAAAAATGGATGCAGCTTGCTCTAGAGCAGGCAGAGCTTGCATTTGCAGCTGATGAAGTGCCAGTGGGCGCGGTTGTGGTCATTGATGATAAACTAGTTGCGGCCTCACATAACATGCCAATTACAACCACATCACCAACTGCACATGCTGAAATTTTAGCCTTGAATAAGGCGGCACAAAGTATCGACAATTATCGTCTTGTAGGGGCTACTTTATATGTTACTTTAGAGCCATGTTTGATGTGCTATGGGGCAATGGTGCATGCTAGGGTTGCAAACTGCATCTATGCGGCTAGTGATCCGAAGTCTGGAGTTGAGAGCTGCGGCCTTGTTTCAGCTTCAGCTGCAGGGGTAAATCATAAGGTTGATTTTAAATCTGGAATCATGGCAGCCCAGGCGAAATCATTACTACAAACTTTTTTTAAAGCTAAGCGAAATTGACTAATTTGAAATTTCCTTAAAAAGGTGTTAATCTCTAGCGGCTTTATTTTAACTTTTAGGAAACTTTTATGAGTTTAAACAATGTAACTGCAGGTAATGATGTACCAAATAATATTAACGTAATTATTGAGATATCTGCAAATAGTAATCCAGTTAAGTACGAGGTGATGAAAGACGCAGGTGTATTACAAGTAGATAGATTTTTATCAACACCAATGCATTACCCTTGTAACTATGGTTATGTTCCTCAAACTCTTTGTGGTGATGGTGACCCAGTTGATGTTCTGGTTGTAACCCCATTTCCATTGTTAAGTGGCAGTGTTATTCAATGTCGTCCAGTAGGGGTTTTATCGATGACTGATGAAGCTGGTGTGGATAACAAAGTAATTGCTGTGCCTATAGATAAACTATCACGCCTATATCACAATGTAAAAGAAGTAGAAGACTTGCCTATAGCTTTGCTTGATAGCATTTCTCATTTTTTTGAGAATTATAAAGCTCTTGAAAAGAATAAGTGGGTAAAAGTTGAAAAGTGGCTAGATAGAGAGGCAGCAACAAAAGAAATAATTGATGCGGTAGCGGCTTTTAACAGCGATTCTTAGCAAATAGTTTCTGCGATCATATTCTCTTCTAAGTGATTCTTACTGCGATTTATGGTAGCTGCTGCTAATATAGCAGTTGGATTAAATATTGGCACATTAAATTTTTGTGAAATTACTGCGGTATCTATGCATAAAGGTATTTCTGTGCATCCTAGGATAATCGCTTCTGCACCTTGATCGCAGAGTTGTTTTATGCACAATGTGAATATTTGTTGTGCTGATTTTGAAAAATCAAGATTGCTTACAGGTGCGTTAATAACATTACTTAAATATTGTACTAATTTTTCTGTAGTAGCTCTATCTTTTATGTTGGTGTCTGTATACCCAGCCTTTGCTGCAAAGATAGCTTGCATTACTAGCGTTTGGTGTTTTTGGTCTGGATAAATTATACCCATCTCTGGTATTTTATATAAATCTAACAGCATAGTCATATTTGTGCATAATACACCTATGTTTTTTATTTTGCTGTTATTATTTATGATATGAGAGCAGGTTATATCCACCATATCTAGTATTGGTATTGAAATAGAGTTTTGTATCTCTTGTATATATGCATGTGCCGTATTGCATGGATATGTAATAATTGTAGCGCCAAGTTTTTCAAGGTTTTTAGCTGCCGTTTGCATATGTTGCAGTGGGCTTGGGCCTTTGTTACGTAACGCAAGGCTACGGTCTGGCATGCAGGTATAGTTGTCAACAATCACACGATAATGATCTTGGTCAGAAACTGCGCGTAATTGTATTTTCATTTGCTTATTTAAATGGACTTGTAAATCAACAGTAGCATCTGGTCCTGCGCCGCCAATGATTCCTATTACAGGTTTTTCTATTGCTATGCCCACTATTTAGCCTTATGTATTGTTTATAACAATGGAAGTGCTGTTTACCGAGTTCATAATAGATATTTTTAGCTTATCTGTGTTGTTTTCATATCTTATATTCTGGGCGCCATCTATTAATATATTAATTACATGCTTTTTTTTGTCAGATAATATAATCTTCCCTGTAGTTTTATTGTCATCTGATAATATGGTAAAGGATGTGCTTTCACTTTTGCTTAGTAGTTCTTTTGGATGAGATATTTTAACATCTGCTTTTGTTGAGTTTAATTCATATGCTATACTGAAATCATAACTACTCATATTGGTTATATTAAGATTAAGTGTGTCAGCTTTTACTTGGTTTAGAACAAGGCATAACATTAATGTGAGCGCTGATATTATTCTAATTTTCATATTTAATCTCAATCAGTAAATAAAATAAATGATATCATTTTTGTTTACAAAAGCAACATAAATCTTTAAGTTATATGGGTAGATATTGTTGTTTTTAATTGTTTTTAAAGAAATGTAGTTAATTGCAATAATTACTTTGTATGGAAACCATTTTTTACTGATAAGGAGTTTCAGTGTTTAAATTCAATGAGCAATTTCGTCATTTTAATAATGATAGTTTGGAGCTAAATAAATATTATAGAGCAAATGAAACAGAAATAGTTTCATATTTGGCTAAATTTACCAATTTTTCAGACTTACAGCAGCAAAATATATACAGCAAAGCTAAAGGATATGTTGAGAAAGTACGTTCAAAAAGGCTGGGTGGCTTAGGGCTTGATGCCTTTTTCATTCAGTATGACCTATCGAGTCAAGAGGGTATAGCTTTAATGTGTTTGGCTGAAGCCATGTTGCGTATCCCAGATAAAAAAAATATGGACGCCCTTATTAAAGATAAATTAATAGATTTAAATTGGGAAGAGCATACAAAAACCAGTGAGTCTTGGTTCGTAAATGCCGCTACTTGGGGTCTTGTTGTAACTGACAAGCTATATGGTGGCAAGAAAAAATCTAGAAGCCGCGCACAGTTATTAAAAGATATGGTCGGCAGGTTAGGTGAGCCAGTAGTTCGAAAGTCTGTAAAGCAGGCTATGGGAGTGCTTGGAGAACAGTTCATTTTAGGAAAATCAATTAAACAAGCTGTTATTCGCGCTGGTCGAAAGGAAAATTCATCTTATCTGTATTCTTATGATATGTTAGGAGAGGCTGCAAAAACAGCCAGTGATGCGGAAAAATATTTTGAAGATTACAAGGACTCAATCACAGCTTTGATTGATATTAATTCTAAAGAAGAATTACTGCAGCGCCCCGGAATATCAATAAAATTATCAGCATTACATCCAAGGTATGAGATGTCACAGTATGACAGTTGTGTAACAGATATTTCCGCAAAAGTTTTAACTTTAGTGCGTCTTGCACAGGATGCTAATATTACGGTTACTTTAGATGCAGAAGAAGCTGATAGGTTAGAATTATCTTTAGCAATATTTTCAAAAGTATTTAGTGAGCCAGATATTCATGAGTGGGGCGGTTTTGGTTTGGCTGTTCAGGCCTATCAAAAGCGTGCTTCTTTTGTAATAGATCATCTTGAGAAATTAGCGCTAGATTATGATTCAAAAATATTGCTGCGTTTAGTAAAGGGTGCATATTGGGATACTGAGGTAAAGGAGTCTCAGGTTATGGGGTATGATGATTACCCTGTTTTTACACGTAAATTTAATACTGATCTTAGTTATCTAGCTTGTGTTGAAAAAATAGCAAAGGCACAAGGTGCTTTTTATGGACAATTTGCAACCCATAACGCACATACAGTTGCGGCTGTACTTGAAATATATGGAGAGCGACGTGATTTCGAATTCCAATGCTTGCATGGTATGGGGCGCTCTTTATATGATGCTATTTTAGTTAGTGAGAATGATGTTGCGTGTCGTGTGTACGCTCCAGTTGGTAATCATAAAGAGTTATTGCCATACCTGGTAAGACGACTACTTGAAAATGGTGCAAATACTTCTTTTGTAAATAGGATTATTGATAAAAATATAGCTATAGACAGTATGCTCAAAGACCCTATTAAAATTGCCAAGTCTTGTAGTAGCTCATATCACCCTAATATCCCATTGCCTCGAAATTTATTTGGCAAAGAGCGGTTGAACTCGAAAGGTTTTGATCTTAAAAATCCCGTAATCTTGGCTAAATTATCTTTGGATATGGAACATAGCATAAAAACGACTATTATAGTTGAGCCACTTGTATATACAGGCAAGCAAAAATTAAACGAACTAAAGAAGATAACTGTAACTAATCCAGCTGATAGAGATGAGGTCATAGGGTATTATCATGAGGTTGATTCTGAAGCTGTTTCGATTGCGATAGATAGTGCTTATCAGTGTAGAGAGTCATGGGCAAACGTTGATGTTGTCGATAGAGCTAATATGTTGCATGAGGTTGCTGATAAGCTTGAAGAAGCAACACCATTATTTATGAATCTTGCTATCAAAGAAGCAGGCAAACTATGGCAAGATGCAGTTGATGAGGTGCGAGAAGCTGTAGACTTTCTTCGTTATTATGCGGTCAGGGCTGTTGAAGATTTAGGTGTTACAACCTTGCCAGGTCCTACTGGTGAGTTAAATCAACTCGGATATCATGGACGTGGAGTAGTATTTTGTATAAGTCCATGGAATTTCCCATTAGCTATTTTTTGTGGGCAGATAGCAGCAGCATTAGTTGCTGGTAATACAGTTTTAGCGAAGCCAGCATCACAAACAGTTCTAACTGCAACTAAGTTTGTTGAGTTACTATATGATGCTGGAGTTCCACAAGATGTTATGCAGTTAATTCCAGGTAGTACTGATGTCGCCGGTGAAAAAGTTGTGTCTGATAATCGCGTAGACGCTGTTATGCTTACAGGTTCAAATGCAACTGCAAAGGCAATATATGCGAAATTAGCAGCTAGAGATGGTGCCATTATCCCTTTGATAGCTGAAACTGGTGGTATGAATGCTATGATTGTCGACTCTACCGCTTTAACAGAGCAAGTTGTTCAAGACATGGTAGATTCAGCTTTTCAAAGTGCTGGTCAGCGTTGTTCAGCTCTTAGAGTTGTTTTTATTCAAGATGAAGTTGCAGATAAGACAATAACAATGTTGCAAGGGGCAATGCAGGAGTTAGTAGTTGGAGATCCAGCTCTACTGCAAACAGATGTAGGTCCTGTAATAGATGATAGGGCTAAAGGTTTTTTAGACAAGCACTTAGAGTACTTATCTAGCATTAATGCGAAGCTTGTATACCAGGTGCCAAATTTATCTAAGCATAAAAAGGGTACTTTTTTTATGCCAAGAGCATATGAGATAGAGGGTATAAATTTATTGAAAGAAGAAGTGTTTGGTCCTGTTCTCCATATAATTAGATATAAGAATAAGGATTTAGACAAAGTTATTAATGATATTAATAATACTAGCTTTGGTTTAACATTTGGCATACATTCTCGCTTGGATCAAAAGGCATCTTATATAAAAAGTAGAGTTAATGTTGGTAATGTGTACATAAATCGTAATATTATAGGGGCTGTAGTTGGAGTACAGCCATTTGGCGGCGAAGGATTATCTGGGACAGGACCAAAAGCAGGTGGCCCAAATTATCTGAAGCGACTTTGTCATGAGCGTACCACGACTATTAATACAGCAGCAGTTGGTGGTAATACTTCTCTTATGACATTGGAAGACCCGGAGTTAGATGAATAAAAATATAAGATTATATTATGATAACCCGCTAATAAGAGGTGCAGTAGCTGTTTTTATTTGGGCAGCAATGGCTGTTATAGTTGTAGGCTTACATAGAATTCCAACTTTAGAGATGCTTTCATGTTCACTTTTAATTGCATTTGCTTGTACTTGTACCGATTTAACTATAAGAAAAAAATGGTCTAAGTTGAGTATATCACCGCTTATGTTACTTGTAGGTTCATTTGCGGTAGCTGGAACTTCTGCTTTATATATATATTCATTTAAACTTGCGCCACCTGTACATGTAGAGCTAATTATGTATGTTTGGCCTGTTTTGGTATTGTTAGGTAATGTGATTTTTTTTGGTGAAAAATTTTCTATTAAAGCCCTGTCATCTGTATTAGTTAGCATAATTGCATTATTTATGCTGCATTTTGATAACCAGCAATGGAGTTATGGTTTTAGCTTTAACTTGGGCTATATGACTGTTTTTGCTGCTGCTATAACTTGGACATGCTATAATCTATATACTAAGCATAAATCTGATATTATCCATGAAATGATGGGTATATACTGTGGAGTGGGCGCTGTATTTATTGTGTCGCTACACTTTTTATTTGAACCAACTGTAATACCAAATAAAACTGAAATCATATTACTACTATCTATGGGTTTTTTCTCGCAGTGGTTTGCCTATCAAGCCTGGGATTATGCGGTGAAAAATACTGCGCCAGCGACATTAGCGAATTTAGCGTATGCTACGCCAATTCTGTCAGTTATACTGCTAACTATATCTGGTTATGGTAATTTCAGCATGTTTTTATTAGTATCTTGCTTTTTGATGAGTGTATCTACATTTATGTTAATGCCAAAACATGGCAGTAATATAAGAGAAAATCAATGAGCACATTGAAACTAGTTTATGGCCCTGACCCTATTTTTCGAAAGCATGCTGATATGGTAACTGTTTATGATGCTGCGCTTAGTAAAACTTTGCAAGATATGGCAGATACATTATATTTTCATAATGCTCTAGGTATTGGCGCCAATATGCTAGGCATATTGCAGCGTCTTGTTGTTGTAGATTTGCAAGAAGATAAAAAAAAGCAGCTCTATAAAATGGTTAACCCAGAAATTATTAATAAATCGAGTAATAAGGTAGAAATGATTGAGGCTTCATTATCTTTTCCTGGTATAAAGGCCAAAATAGAGCGACCAGAGCATATAGAAGTAGTATATTATGATGAAGCAGGGGCGAAGATTGAACTTGCAGCAACAGGTCTCTTGGCGCGCGTTATTCAGCATGAAGTTGATTATCTAAATGGCATTACCTTTTTAGATTACCTAAGTCCAGTAAAGCGTAAAATTTTATTATCTAAGATCAAAAAGAATAGACGCGGCTAGTTTTCCCTCGTCAGTAACACGCTATTTGCTAAGAGGGGGAAATGATTGAGCTGTCCAGTCTTGTCATTGGAGTATGGTGCTATCCTCAGCTCGCTATTGCGAGTAGGCCGTCCTCCCCGGCTTTGTCATTGCGAGGAGCGTAGCGACGTCGCAATCCAGCCATCCTGGTTCTTTCGATAGTTATAGGGGATAGGCTCATAATTGGGTGGTCACAGCTGCGCGGGAATCCTCCTGTTGTGTTACCCAGGCAGCATTATTTTAAAATGGATTGCGACGTCGCAACCTGCCTACGCTAACGCTTCGGAAGGTGTTAGCTCCTCGCAATGACGGAGGTGGGCCAGTTATATTTAGATCGACAATTTTATTGAAGTTTAGGCTGTGGTCTGGCATTTAATCTAGCTCGTGTATGTGGTTACTTTAGAGGTTATGAGTTTAATAATATATAATCTATATCGCAGCGACCCACCACCCCCCGTCATTGCGAGGAGCGTAGCGACGTCGCAATCCATCTTTTATAATGGGTGCTACTGCACAAATCATTCCAAGTAACGTACTCTCCCGAGCCCCGTCATTGCAAGGATGGTGTTCTCCCGGTCTCGTCATTGCGAGGAGGGCATTCTCCCCCGCCTCGTCATTTCGAGTAGGGCATTCTCCCTCAGCCCGTCATTGCGAGTAGGGCATTCTCCCCCGCCTCGTCATTTCGAGTAGGACATTCTCCCCCAGCCCGTCATTGCGAGGAGCGTAGCGACGTCGCAATCCATCCATCCTGGTTCTTTCGATAGTTATAGGGGATAGGCTCATAATTGGGTGGTCACAGCTGTGCGCCAATCCCCCTGTTGTGTTACCCAGGCCAAGCATTATTTTAAAATGGATTGCGATGTCGTAACCTGCCTACGCTAACGCTTCGGAACGTGTTGGCTCCTCGCAATGACGGGCTAGGTAGTTACCACAACAACTTTTTGCCGCAACCGCAATCCATTGATAGCCAATTTCAAAAATACCATTATCAATATGACTATGGTCACCATTGTAATGTGGTGGAAGTTGTCAGTATGTCCTAACCTATTTGTTTTGTTGAGTATTTTTTTGAAAGGACTACAGAGTACTACAAAAGGCTATTTTTTTTGGCAAATTATATCAATAATATGCCAATGTTTTACTGGCCCGCCTGCAGATGGTGCATCAACTTCAGTTTCTTTAATATATAAAATATCAAAACTCTTAACGTATGACTTAACCTCATCTACTGACTTAACAACGAACTTATTCTTCCAGTCATCCTTGGGCCCGAAAAAATTTCCAACAAAAAAACCTTTTGATTTTATAGCAACAGCTATTCTCTCTAATACAACATCAAAATCACTACTCTTAACAAATGGAAGAACAAGCGAAGCATTAACCAAGTTACATGGCTCAAGCGTGAGATCCTCAAGAGAAGATACTATTTGTTCAACATGTTCAAGCTTACCAAATTTTTTATTCATATAAACAAAGGCATCAGCTGAAATATCGACAGCTTTAACTCTATATCCATTCTCGCTCATAAAGTTTGTATCATTGCCCACTCCACAACCTAAGTCATAGGCTGTATAATTAGAAACATCTGAAGGAATATATTTTAAAAATTCCATTAGTAGAGGACGAGTCGACCTGCCTTTTGTTTGCTCATAGTATTCTTTCATAAAAACCCCAATCATTTCTTTATGTATATTATGAATGCATCTCTCATAATAATTCTTATATTCAAGATTACTGAAAATAATTTAACATAACAATAGATCAGTATAGATTAACTAGCATCACTATGGTGGAGGTGGCGGGAATTGAACCCGCGTCCGTAAGTCCGTAACCGTCGGCACTACATGTTTAGTCTACCTTTTATTTAACTTTCTAAGCTCCAGTAGACAGGATCTTAGCTAGCGGACTTATGTAATTTTTAACAGTTTGGCCATAAGATAACCGCGCTGCGATCCAGTAAAATATGACCATTACAATGTTCCGAAGAACTCAACCGCTTACTGGCAGACAGTTGGCAATGGGTCGGCTGCACATAGGCAGCGTAAGTAGCTTTGTTAAGCGGCTACTGCGACAGGTTTAGTGCTATTATTTGCAACTATTGTTTGTAATGCATTTTTACGAGTGGCGTTACCTGCTCGACATGCTCCTAGGGCCTTGTAACTCGCGTCGAAGCCAAGTCACCCCCGAATATATATATTGTAACATAAATATTGTTTCTATTCAAAATATTCATTGCATTTAGAATAGAGGTTATTGTTATGCGTTGTTATTTTGTTTATTATAAAGAAACATTCTTTGGCATGACTCAGAAGAAGGGACTCATTATGGAAAAAAAAGCAGTAATATTATTTTTAGCTACCATGCTTATTATGGTGACTCTTGCTATTATCGGTTTAGATAGCGCACTAAAACCATTGATCGCGGCTTGGGCCTTGTCTTATTTTTGTATTCCAGCTTTTGATAAACTTGAAAGTATTGGTATTAAAAGGAAGTATTCAGCCTTTGTGATACTACTGATTATTTTATTTGCTATTTTATCAATCTTATTTGTTTTTGTGCCTTACTTAGTCTCTGAATTGCAGTTTTTCTTAGAAGATTTTCCGCAATTTGTTGTCGGTTTTGTAAAAAACATTACTAATTTACTTGCCAGTCATAACATTAATATAGAATTAAATGATTTTTCATTACTTACTTTTGTTAAGTCATATTTGCCGAATGTTTCAGCCAAGTCTTTGGTTTGGGTGGGTTCTGCATTTCAATCGGCACTATCGAACGTCGTCTATACAATTTTAAGTATAATATCTGTCTTCTTGTTTCCTGTGTTTTTCTTTTATGTTTCTATCTATCATAAGAATATAGGAAAAACATTATATGCGTGGGTTCCAGCGAGATATTTGTTGTTGTTTGAAGAATTTGAAATGGCCG
>Ga0066609_10001554_pt1 | contig 13175 bp, 8 predicted proteins | sample SaaInlV_DNA_150m_FD_60378 | JGI IMG/M metagenome (GOLD analysis project Ga0066609, IMG submission 60378) | Marine microbial communities from expanding oxygen minimum zones in the Saanich Inlet - SI075_LV_DNA_150m | ecosystem: Environmental > Aquatic > Marine > Unclassified | place: British...
GTAGTTCAATTTTTCTTTTAAGTTGAATACAAAATGGAAAGTGATGTATGGCTTTAAAAAGCCATAAATATATTAGATACTTGTTACATGAAAATTTTTATTGTTTATATATTTTTAACTTTCTCGCCAATAGTTAAAAATATATGAATAATTAAATTTCTGATTGTAATACTGTATCAAGGGTGTCGTTACCCTTGCCTAGCGACTAAGTCGGAGGTGGCCCCTTTGATTTATAAAATAATTATATAATATTATAAAAAATTGATATATATTATAAAAAATAACAAGTATTTCAAATATATACTAATATTAGTACAAAATGAGCTCTACACAAGAAAATCAAAGACAATCAGATATTTGTAATATATGTGCGGTGTCTTCTCCTCTTCATATGGGATTAGGTGAAAGAGATTCTTCCACAATTATTGACGCAGAAAAAAACGCACTAAAATGCCATCATTGTACTACTGAATATAAGAATCATAAAACACTTCTGAAACATATACAAGAAGGACTAATAAATATCATAGGTACGAAAAGTACGAATGATATAGAACAAGATTTAAATATTTGTTCTATTTGTTTAGATAATATAGAATATATTGATATTCATAAACCATATCAATGTAATCATATATATCATGAAAAATGTAGTGATTTATGGAATAGATCATGTCCTGAATGTAGGGCAGAAAAAATACATATTACATTAACAAATAATAATAATAATAATAATAATACTAGAGACTTGTCTGAACTTAGTGATGAATCTATTACTGCATGGAAACAAAGTAATTCAAGTGTACCCATTGAATTCCATAATATCTACCGCCAAACATGGAAAAAAGATGATTGTCTAAGATATAATCATAATATAGTATTTCTTAAACCTTATGGAGTTGTAGGTATATGTGAACATTGTAAAATAACTCAATGCTTTAACTTATCTCATCCTGTTAATTTTTAGAAACATATTCTTCTATGTCTTCTTTAAGACATGTATTATAATTTCATTTACATTCTAATTCTATAATTTTTGGTTTATTCATTTTTTCTGTTTTACACCGCTCTTACAACATGAATTAATCGCAATTTGTCATTATGTTTCTTTTTTGTTTGGGTGTTCTCGCACCATAAACTTCTCATATATCCTCATCACATTTGGAACATTTACAGGAACTTCTAAACTCATCTACTAAAAACACATTATAGTTATTTTTTCTAAATAAAGTTCTTATTCCCTTTCCTAATGTAGAACCCATTTGATTTATAAAATAATTATATAATATTATAAAAAAATCGATGCATATTAAAAAAAATAATAAGTATTTCAAATATATACTAATATTAGTACAAAAATGCAAGAAATTCAAACAGAAGCAAATAATTGCAGTATATGTTTGGTGTCTTCTGCTGTTAATATGAGTTTAGGTGAAATGCGTGAAATAAATTCTTCCACATTCAGTGTCTGTCGTTATACAGAAAACAATATGTGCATTCCTTGCGGAACACAAAATTTCATGAGACATAACACATGTCTTTCATGTTGTCATCGACCTCATACTGATGAATTTACCTGGATCTGTAGATCTATGCACAAACTGGAAAACATTTCTGACGAAATTATTGCTGACTATGAAGGAAACGCACTAAAATGCCCTCATTGTAATGCTAAATGTATTAATCAGAGAACACTTCAGCAACATATACAAGAGAAATGTCGAAAAGAGGATGTGGAAAAAACTTTTTGCGGGTTTTGTGGTATAAACTATAAGGAGTTTGATGCACGTATATTCGGATATTCCACTATTGAAGAAACTCTTCATAATATGAGTTTATTCAATAGTGGAATATCCAAATCAATGACTATTCGCTATATACTTAACCGTCACATGCGATTATGTGGACAACCGACTGTATGTGAACATTGTAATCAAGATATTGAACAATTGACAAATTTACCTCGTGATACAAACGTCAAGATATACCATGAAAAATTTGTATGCCCCCAACTAGGAAAATGCAAAGATTGCGAAAACAGAGGACATAGTTCATGTTCTTATTCTGGTAAAAAAGGTTTAACTTATCACAAGTTGAATGAGTGTCCTCGAAAGTGTAAGATTTGTAAGATAGAACTTCAAGGACAAGCGAATTTAGATTTTCATAAAAACAACAAATTATGTCTTGAAAAAATAACGGTACAACGACCGACCAAATGGGTACATGTCGTGCGGAAATTAAGAGAAAATACATGTGTTGAATAAAAATCAGGTACCCGTTTTTTCTTTATAACCATAATTAGTTAAAGAACGATTTAACGATAAAAATTATAAAAATGGAATTTTACACACTACAACATTGATCTTATTTATAATTGGAAAATTTAAATAATTTTTTTTAAATTTGTAAATTTCTCATCATAATATAAAATTAATTGATAAAACCCTAATGGAAATAAAAAATGCCATACAACATGACCATATTGTGTATATTCATTACAAAATATTTCTGATATAAACCAACATTTAGCACCTATTAATGAAATTATTAAGTTCATTTTATAATAATAATTATATATTTGTGAAATTTTGTAAATTAAACCTAAGCTAATACTTATATAAATAGTAAATAATATTGGAAATAAAAAATCATATTTTAGAATTGTATTAAAAATTAAAAATGATATCATAAATATGCTATTCCATCCATTATACCAATTTAATAATTCTTTATTCTTGATAAAATACATTTTTAATAATCCCCAAATACCAAAATAAGTAGCTAATATCATTGACATTTCATCTGCTTGTTTACCAACCCAATCTAAATAATAATGATAATAAAAACTTGCACAACCATTAAATGCTAACATACATGCAAAATTATAAAAAACTATATTTTTTGGAAAACCAAATAGTAATGGGAAAACTGTTATTATTAATGATGTATATGCATTGTATATTTCTGGAGGAGTATTATTTGTTAATCTCGATTCACAAAAATTATGAACAAATTCTGTTTCTTGTTCCATTATATATAATATATAAAATTATTATTAATAAATATGTAAATAGTAATAAAAATCTAATACACTTTTTGTAAATAATTTAATTTTTTTTAATTTCTATTACTGTATTAAATTTTTTACAATAATTTATTATATTGTCAATATGTGATATATCTTTTATACCAATATAATAAATAAAATTATTATCTTTTTCAAACCATTGAATATATGGTATAATATTATTTTTAATTGCTAATTTCCATATTTCAGATGATAATTTATTTTTTTTATCAATTCTATTAAATATAAATTGATCATTAATTATTATTTTTAAATAATTTTTAGATAATTCTTTTTTTTTTAATATACTATTCATATCTTCTGTCTGATTAGCAATTTTAAATTCCTCTAATATAATATTCCATGTATTTTTTGTTACATTTCTTACTATATTTGATGAATTAATCGTCAATGAAGATATATATATAATATTATCCGAATATGTTTTTTTTTCAACATTTAAATTATTTAGATTAATTGGTATAGTCCAATCATAATTATCATAATAATCTAAAAATTTTTTCATAAATATTTTTCTATTTTCAAATTCAAATTTTATAAATAAATTTAATGTTAAATATAACCATGATATTCCATTTAAATATCCATATTTTGAACCATATATTTGTCTTGTTAGTGCCCATGTCCTTATACAATAATAACAATTACAAAATAATTTAAATTTATCATCTAATAATTTTTTAACAATATTTATATGTTCTATTGCATCATTCACATAAATATTACATATTTTATTAACCCCTCTTTTCACATATATTAAATTGATTTCTTCATTATTTTCTGTTATTATATTTAATGAATTCATTTTTGATTCAATTAATTTTGCATACTTAAAATAAGATGTCATCTTGGTTAAAGAATAAAACTTATTATTAAATATATCTTCATCAATATTACCAATTAATACTATATCATAATCTGTATCTGTTATACCAAAAGCTCTTGACCCAACTATTTTATATTCATATTCTTTAATAATATTATTCGCTATTAAACATATTAAATCTATTACTGGTATTTTATCATGAATACCAATATTATCATATATTAAATACTGGTCATTGACCTTTTTCATATAAGAAACATTACTTAAATTAATTTCTACCAAATTATCTTTCATCATTGTTTTTTCTAAATTATTTTTTACTGATAATGCTTTCTTTTCATTATCAAATTCACCCAAAGTAATATGAGGTTTTGTTTTTTGTTTTATATTAAAAATATTCTCTAATTTACTTCGTGTTTCGTTTATTTTAAAGTCTTCTGAAGAAGTTAAAACTAATATATATTTAATTGTTAATTTAAATATTTCTAATTTATCGAATTTAATTTTATCATTTTTTAAAATTAAATTATCTTTTAAATTATACCATTCATGAATATCAACAAATCTTTGAAATAATGTTATATGAGGTGGAATTTTACAATATCCATCATCATATATTTTTCTAATTTCATTTAACATTTCCCAATATTTAGGTTCTAATATAAAACATAATACATTCCCTGGTTTTAATATATATTTATTATATTTTTCCATGTTTTCCACGTTTTCTATGTTTTCCACGTTTTCTATGTTCTCCATATTTTCCCTATTTATTCTATTTTCTGTATTTTTATTACTTTCATAAATATCTACTAATGATATTTTTGATAATAATCCAAAATGATCTGACGCATATGTTTTATTTACTGGTTCTTTAAATACTAATTCTATTGAAATTGGTTTTAATTCTTTAAATAATATTTTATCAATCCTTGTACGATTAAATTTTTTTGTTACTTTATTTGTTAATTCATTCTCCATATAATCAAATGTAAATCCATCTTCATTTCGTTTTAATATATTCCATACATCATCAAACATATCAATATTAAATTCACTATTAAAATCACCCAATAAAATGACTTTATCATTTCTTATTTGATTCAATATTTGATTTATCTGGATATCTCTTTTTTCTTCAGAATTTATTTGATCATCGCTTGTAAAATGAATATTATAAAGTTCTATTTTTTCTTCTTTATTATTTGTAAATAATAAATGTAAATATTTTTTCATATGATTCCCATTTAAAGTAACTAAGTTTTGTGATAATGGTTTAAATTTAGTTAATATCATTTGACCATATATTTTTGGCTCATTACTTGTAATATAATAATTTTTTTGTATAAATTCTTGATTCATTATATATTGTTTCATTTTTATAGTAATTTCTTGAAGACATATTATATCAGCATTATATTGTTCTAAATATTGACATATTATTGGTAATCTACTTTTTGTATCTGTAATATTTTTTTCATATATATCCATTAAACAATTAAATGTGATTATATTAATCTCATTTGGTAAAATATCTTGTTCTTTTTTAGATTCTATCCATTTTTTATTTTCAAATTTTAACATTTGAATATTACTAAATATATCTTCTTTATCTAATAATTCAAGATTCATTTTTCTTTCATTTCTATCCCATAGTATTTCATTTTGATAATGAAATTGATAAATCCTATGCCATGGTATTTCTCCTCCTTTTTCCATTGGTATCCAATCATGAAATGATATTGTCTTTAATTTACCCAAATTTAAAAATGTTATTGTTGCTTTTTTTGTATCTGCTTTTTCGTGCCAGTTTAATTTATAAAATATTTTATCTGATGTAATCAATGAAACCTTTTTCATTTATATAAATATATTATTTAACCTTTATATGTATTACATCGTTCCAAAAATACATTCTATTATAATTTTTATAAATTTTTTAATTTTTTAATTTTTTAATTTTTTAATTTTTTAAATATTTAATATTAAATTTCGACCACTAACAATGCTGTATGTATTCGATACTTCTGTTATTACAGGAACAACAGGAATAACAGGGTCGTTATTTAAATTTAAATTTCGACCACAAACACTACTGTGAGTTTTTGATACATCCATTTGTTGTATCGGGAGATACTCGTGTTCAATGATTCCACGTTTTTTTAATTCAATAATAATAACTTCTTTTAATTGCTGACTCGAATCTTTAGAATTTAATTTAGTTATTAAATCATTAATATCTGAATTATTTTTTTTAATTCTTTTTTCTTCTTCTTCATGCATCCTTTTTTTCCTTTCATTTTCAATCTCCAGTACGTCTGGAAATACAATTGAACGAATAATTCTTGAAGCTACCATTGTGATAAACATCATCTTTATTGATGATATATCAGTAATACCTTTAATAAAATCCAACAACGGTTCCATATTATATGAATTAAAGAATGCAATCACATAATTTTTAATATCAATATAACATAAGAATGATTCTTTTAAATAATTATCAATATATGATATGATATTATCAATATATGTACCGATATCACCAAAATATTCATTGATAGTATCAATAAATCCAAACTCAAAAGAATCGATATATTCAATAACAATAGTTGAATTTGTTTTTAACAAATTTTCACCTATATCAAAAATAGATCGACCAATATTTTGACCTTCTAATGAACCATCACCGATTTTAGCTAAAGCTGATATACCATATGATGTAAATAACGATATATTGGGATTTACAAATTTTTCAAGTGTAATATCAGCCCAATCGACCAAAAAACTCACTTGTAAACACAAGTGATTAGAAGCTACATAAGATACATAACTTTGCATAATACCATACATAATCTCGAGAGACTTATATGGAACATACATAATTCCTTGCGCTTTCATTTTGACCATTTCTTTATCAATATAGACAGCTGAAAATACCAGGTTAGATGTCACGGATGACACAATTACTGGAAATATAAATGCCGGTGTAATTTCAAATATGAGCAATTGCTTATGAGCAAATTTAATTATTTCCTCACGTGTATAATCACCCGTATTATCATTTTTGGCTTTTTTGGATTTGTCTTTTTCTTTGTTTATTTGATCTTTCATAGTCTGAGAAGTTATTTTTCTAAGAGTTATCAACAATTTGTCCAACTGTTGTTGTTCTTTTTCTTTTTCTTTCTCAATAGCTTTTTTTTTTTGATCATCAGTCATATTCTTTTCATGATTGATATAACTTTCAAGTTTTTCAATATTAATATTGAAAATTTCCAATAAAAATATTGATAAATCTGAAAAATGATATTGTTCATCATTCGAATTACCTGTTTCATAAAAGAAAGAATACGCAAATTCTGCGAGTTCTGTGTTGTTTTTACACTTCATCAAATCATTTTTTAAATCAACCAAAAAAGTTACAATATCCTTATTTTCATTGAGGTCAAGATATTTCATCTTCTTCTCAAGAATTTTAAAGGTAATCCTTTTTTCTTTTTCTTCTTCAGATTCAAACAAAACATGATCATACAGGGTTTTCTGTTCATCTGTTAGATCCATGGCATCCAGCCATATCTGGTGAGTTAGTTTAAAATAACACATCTGTTTGTACTTGTCGAAACGAGATAATTCGGTATCATCTTTTTTATTTTCAAAGAATTCATAATCTATACCATAAACTTGAAACGCTTTTTTAATAGTCTCCTCTTTGAATTTTTTCTGTGTGTACTTATCACCATCAGATTTTTTAGAACGAGATTCTTTAACATGAATGTCAAGAACTTCATTGTCTAACTTAATAACATAATAATCACCTTTGCTAAAATTAAAAGACTTATTTTCTGTACGAATTGCCGTAAATCCATTTATATTTACAATACTCACATGAGTATTACGATAAAGAGTTTTTATCATTTGTACAGCTTGATAAACAAGTAATACAACTTGTGCATAAGGAACCTCATATAATACAAGGTCTTTATACATTGTTTTAAATGAATGCATGATGTTATTTCCACCATGAAATAAACTAACACAAAATTCTCTAACACCATTTAATGGTATATTGAATTTCTGTTGACAAACCTCCATCAAAAGTTGGTCAAATTTAAGTTTACCATTTTTTAGAAATGATGAAGCAACATTTATGAATGCACCCATTCCATCATCTGAACTTTCCATAAAGCTCAAATTATTTTTAATATGATCTACAAATAAAGAAGAAATATATAAAACTTTTTCTCTTTCAGTAGAATGAACCATATGATTAAGAACATCCAATGTCTTATTAACAGTCGTCAAAGCCGCTGTTAAGGTTTGATCAGATAAATTATTATTTTCAATTGGATTATTTTCAATTGGATTATTTTCAATTGGATTATTTTCAATTGGATTTTCAATTGGAATTCCAATTGGTAAATTTTCATCCTGTAATCCTGGATGACTATTTTCAACCGGGATTCCTGTTTGAATATTTTCAATCGGAATAGGAATAATATTCATTAAATTATCAACTAAAGATAATTCATAATTTACCAAATTTATAGTATATGAAGAATCTTCAATACCATTCATTGGTTGAAATGAATTATTATATGTCAAACTTTGAATATTTCTTGCTTGAAGGTATAGCGAACTATTGAACACATTTACTTCATTGCCCATAACATATGATGGATATTCTTTTAAAATATCATACATTGTTCCAACAGTTTCCCAATTTTTTTCGGCATGCCAAAAAATTCTGAATTGATCTGTTAGAGGAAGAGCAAAAAAAGAAATCTGACCATTCAAATAAATATCTCTATGTCCTTGAATGGATTGTTCTCTTAATGCATCACATGAATTTGTATTAAACATGTTATTAATTGCGTTTATTTGAAGACGTTCTCTTACATCTTGGAAAAAAATTTGACCATCTTCTCTAAAGCTTGATTGAACTTGTAAATATTCTTCACACATTCTATGTGCTGTTATTGGATAATCACATCCTGTAACTTCTGCCATTTGTTCATATACTCTACAATTTAATGCAGAAGGAACAAAATTTAAAGTTCTGTTAACATCATAAAATCTAACTTGTTCAGTCATTTTTACTTTTTTACTTATGTAGTAATTTATAATTAAATTAAAAATGGTTCGATTTTTTTACACCATTGAATAAAAAATCGAACCATTTTTAATAAAAATAATAAAATAGCCTATTTAATAAATAAATAAAAAAATGGGACAAATATATTCTGTGGTTAACATTATAGTTTATCCTGTAATAACAGTTTATACTGGTGTTTTTTGCAATAAGATAAATGATATTGATCCGAATATTCATATAATCCGTGAATTCAATGGTGATTTTGCTGATAAAAAAGACCATTTGGATGAATTAAAAAAACTATTATATGGTCCAACAGCCAGTTCTCTGATTAACAATGTGAACCATCAATTTATATTTCCATATACCGATTTTTTGGATAAAACATTAACAAGTGAAGATTTAGATGGTACACAAGAAACCAAACGAAAAAGATTCATCATGATTTTGGAAAAAATTATGACGATTTATTCAACTAATAAAACAAAATTTGATTTAAAAAAAACTGCTAAAATTTCATTTGATCAGTTTTTTTTAAATCATAAATCAAATATTGAACATAATATTGGTACTTCTAAAAATATGCCCCCTCTTATTCAACGTAAAATAAATTTACATAATAGGGAAACAAATGAGGAGTTTGAAACATCATTAAATAATATTTTTTCTGTTGGTCAAATGAAAAAAATTTCTATTGTCCAATATTTAAATATATTATTAGAAATGGTTTCAGAATTGGAACTTGAAGTCAATAGACATATAAAATTTTTTGAACAAAAAGAAAAAGGTTTTGGTGGGCATCTTTATGATTACACAGCAGGTTGGTTCACATGGTTGTCTCGTTCGGGATATTCATACAGAGCAACGGCTCTTTTCTATACCCATTGGAAAAAACATAGTTTAAAAAATTTAAAAGAAAGTATCGAAATTAAAAAAACAAGTTTTGTGCTTTCTGATAATACTTTAACCATTATTAAAAAAGAATCTAAATATTTGGAATTTAATATCTTAGAAATGTCAGATCAGTTACATATTCAATTTACTATTAATAATATAACAAAAGATATTAATATTCGTATGGGTAATTATGTAACAGAGAGTTATGAATCGTTATGTGAAGATATTCAACAAAAAATAAATATTGAAAAAAATAATCTAAATCTACAAAATTTTGATTTTAAAATCAATTTTGGATTTGAAAATCGTAATAATTTTAAGAATCATGTTGTAATGACATCTAATGTACCATTTACAATTAAAGGTACAAGTACCATCATGAAAATCTTGGGATGGAATCAAATTCGAGATTGTAGATCAGATAAAATCATTAATGATGAGAATGCTATTGTTGGATATATTAATACTTCCAGAACTCTATTATACAACGATCAGTTGAATAATAGGATTCCATTCATCCAAAGATCAAATACGATTAAAGCAAATATTACTGCTTTTAATCAATCAATGAATATGGCAAATACGTAAAATTTAAAAAATTTGATTTAAAAATTTAAAAATTCAATTCTTAAAAAAAATCGAATTTATTTATAAAATGTTTACACTAAGATAGTAGATATTAGAAACAATACTAGTACAAAGATGACGGATACTACGATAGGAATAGGTGTTTTGATTATATGCGGATTGTGCTGCACATGGTGCTTATTGGAAAGCGAGTGTTGTTGCTTCTCGGAATGTGCCCCGCATGAACCACCCGATGTTCACGACCCTCCTGATGTGGAGATTACGGTTTCGCCTCTCGCATAGTAGTTTGGTTGATTGTATGGAAGAGTGATTGGATGGGATTACTATAATGAACTGTATACCAGTGATTTTTCCACCATTTGAGACATATTACATAATTTTAAAATTCGATTCAAAAAAAAATCGATACTATTTATAAAATAAATAAAAAAACAATGTCTTTTTTTGAATTTGTTAAAGTACATTTTATACATATTTGTAGTATTATTAGTATAACTTGTATAATTTTTCATAAAAATATGAGTAATACAGACAATGATTCAGTCAGTTCAGATGCTTCAACAGATAAGGAAGAATCAATTAATGGTTCAAACTCATTAACACATAGATGTTCAAAATCTTCAAATGAAAAAACATGGAAAACGACAGCTGGTACAGATGGTACAGATGGTACAGATGGTACAGTGGCCCGCTGTGGTGACACATCTATGGCTTGTGCAGATATCAATGATTGTATTCATGAAAAAGTAAAGAAAATTGCTAACAACATGTTTAATGAAAACTCAAACCTATCTCAATATAAAGATATGAATGATTTTTTATTAATATGTATAGTATTTATATCAAGAACACTTGCTTTAATTCAACATATTGAGTCATTACTTTATGAACAAAGTATGACATGTACAATAAAAGAAATGAAAGAAACAATTGAAAATCATTATGAAGGTTATGAATTTGAATTGAACAATTTTAAAACGATTTTTTTTGAAACAAAATCTGATGATTTAAAAAAAACATTTGAGGATTCATTCAAGGATTTACTATATACATTTAAAAATACTTTATCTGGTTACTATAGTTTGGAAGATTTTCAAGCAACTAAGTCTATTTATTCAAATATGAAACTTACATGGAGTCTATATAAATTTAATTTATCTGAATTCCGTAAAGAAAAAGAAAATGACTACGATAAGATGTATGTATTAAAAAATACCCCACTGCTAATTCAGGATTGGGGTATTTTGAGGAGACTCGGATTGAAGTCTGATAATACAACAAATGCAGATCATCTACAAATCTGTGACAAGGTTGAACCTGTTGCTATAACTTTTGGAGTTAATGAAGGTCATCCACAGATTGAAAATGGTCATATCAACAGACAAATTGAAAATAGATTTTTTAATCCGTATGCTCAGACTGTTTGATAAAAACATATTTAAAAATTTAAAAAATTTAAAATTATTTATAATCATTCTTAAAAAATTAATATTTTTAATATAAAAATAATTATATGGTATAATGTATTGTATAATTCAAACTATACATAAAAATCTTAAACAAAATTTATTACAAATACGAAAAAATTATACAAATACATCAGACTATAGAATATATCGTAATATGATAATAACACAAGAATACAATAATAATTTAGGTATAAAATATTTATTTTCAAATAATTTATCTAAAAATAAATAAAAAAATTTTTGTTTTCGAAATATACTTATATATATTATATATAAGTATATGTATATAAATTTATCAAATGAAGAATTAAAAATTATGAATATTCAATTTATCCATAAATTATTATCAAATGATTATATTTCATTGGATACCTATAAAAAATGGTATAAAATTATTAATAATTATCAATATTATCAAAAAATAATTTTTAATAATTTTAATACTATGAAAAAAAATAAAAATATACCTAATTATCATCTTTATGACCTAAATGAACCAAATTTTATCATTATAACATCCGGACAAAGTAATGCAGGGGGTTGGGGTACAAAATATAATTCAGATATTCCAATTGACCAACCTTATAATAGAATTCAATCATATGATATAGAACAAAAAAAATGGGTAGTTGCTGATTTATCAAATGGATCATTAGGTGGATTTAATCAATGTAGAATGCCGACTCAAAATCTTTTTGCATTTCAATATGCGAAACATCTTATTAAAAATAATAAAGGTATTAGACCAGGTATTATTTGTTATAGTTGTGGAAATAAACCAATAGGGAACTGGGTTAAATTTAAACCGGATGAAGAATATTATGATGAAAATATAAGAACTTGTAATGGACCAAATAAAAATCTTCCTCCTGGATATTTATTTGAAAAAATAAAAGATATATATAATGATGCGACACTTCAATTATCATCTTCTTATAATAAAAAAATAAATGCCATTATATGGCATCAAGGTGAATCTGATATTTTGTATAATTCTAATCCGATATATTATCAAATAGCATTTAATAAATTAATTGATCAATTTTCAGAATTAAGTTCTAATAAATTACCTGCTTTTATAGCTGGAACAATTTTAAAAAATAAAAATAGCGATAATATAAATAATATTATTCGAAATACAAATAATAAACGATTTTATAATTTTGTTGAATTATCAAATCTGGGTAGAAATGATAGTGTTCATTTTACAACAAG
>Ga0066609_10001588_pt1 | contig 12982 bp, 10 predicted proteins | sample SaaInlV_DNA_150m_FD_60378 | JGI IMG/M metagenome (GOLD analysis project Ga0066609, IMG submission 60378) | Marine microbial communities from expanding oxygen minimum zones in the Saanich Inlet - SI075_LV_DNA_150m | ecosystem: Environmental > Aquatic > Marine > Unclassified | place: British...
AATTGTAAACCTCACTCCTGTGTCATTCCCTCGAAAGCGGGAATCCAGTGAAACCACTACAAAGTCTTTTGTCATTTCGACCGAAGGGAGAAATCTTGCGTAGCATGTCATTTCTCACTTCTTTGTCATTCCTCACTCCTTTGTCATCCCGGACTTGATCCGGGATCCAGAGAAACCTCTACAAATTCCGCAAGCTTAGCGAATCCGAAATTGCCTTCCTCTCACAATTCATCTTTCCTCTCACACTTTTGTCATTTCGACCGAAGGGAGAAATCTTTAGCAGCGAATTTCCTTAAATCTTAGTCCGCGCACGCAGTTGATCAAGAACCGTTTTAATTTCCGGAGTCAGTAATTCAAAATCCTTGGTTTTTACGGGATCAAATTCATAGACGGAACCCAAAACGGCACCGGCAATTGCTCCTAACATATTAGCTGATGCTGTTTTATTCTGTTTCAATTCTATTCAAGATGTGGCCAATAAACTTGTTTTTTTATTGTAAAGTATACGGTTCCATTATTAACCGTTTTTAATTTCATCAAGAAACTATTTCCAATTTTGCCATCTGAATGAGGCGTACCCATTCTTTAGAACATCTTTCTGCGCTCCCATATAGCTTACACTAACAGAGACAACGAGAACTCCTTGAAATCAGGTTCTTTTATTTTAAGACACTATATGTCGTTTTTGATCATCTGACCTCATGTACCATTTATATTTCTTAACGGCACGGTAATCCCAAGTTAGTACAAATTGAAAATACGCCCACTATCATTGTCTCATTTTTGGTGTCCACTACACATTCGCAAAACCTAGACTAAGCAAATCATTTTAAATTTTTTTTAAATGAGATAAATTCATTTGTGTTGAGATTTATTGGTTCCTCTACGGAGTTAATTGAAAGTAGCACTATCAAGAGCAAGTCATTTAGATTGTTGACAAAAAGTGAATACAATGATAAGTTTGCAAATATATAATATACTTTTAGATTTATAAAGAAGAACAGACTCATTAATATGATACCTGGCCAACAGAAACAAAGCGATTATTATGAATATTAGCTTTGAAAAATTAAAAATAGGAAATGAATGTAAAGGTTATATTTTAAGTTGGTCCTAGATGCTTTCAAAGTTATCCCTGCAAATACACATGGTGTTGGAAAAACATTCCGTCGCAACACAATACAATGATTATTTAAAGGATTATTCACATTATTTGGTAGGAGAAGAAAAGCATGGCTCTGATGATTGAATAATCAATTCACTCAAAGAAAAAGAAAAGATTCACCTTTTTATAGAGTCATTCATCATAGACCATTTTTATATTACGGTGAAATATTCTTAAGGAGTAAAATTGTTTTCAAGTCGGCATTGCCAACTATCTTTTTAACTTTATGCTGTATTCAATTGATTTAACAGATAAAAATAATATTTAGATATGGGTAAATTCATAAATAACCCGCCAGAAGCCACTTCGATTATGGAAGCATCAAGGAGCTTTGGGAATTATGATCTTCCTAGCGCACTTGCCGATTTAATAGACAACAGCATAACCGCAAACTGCGATACGATAGAAATTACTTGTAAATGGAACGATGGCAATCCTTCTATCAGAATAAAGGATGATGGCGATGGAATGAGCGAGTGGGAACTTATTCAGGCGATGAAACCAGCCAGCAAAAGTCCATTGAATGACCGAGACCCCAATGATATGGGAAGATTCGGTCTGGGACTAAAAACCGCATCGTTCTCGCAAGCGAGATCCCTCACAGTTTTAACTAGAAAAAAAGATATAGTTGGCGCTAAATGGGATCTTGATGATATCAATGATTGGGAAATGTATCTCTTTGAAGAAAAAGAAATTGAAGCAATTTCACCGGAGTTTTTTGGTGAGAATGAATCCGGAACAGAAGTAATCTGGGAAAAAACTGACCGGCTTACTGAGGAAGGATCGATGGTAGAAAAAAACTTCTTGGAATGCGTCATTTCAGCAAAAGAAGAACTTTCAAAAACCTTTCATAGATTTATAAATCCACCTAAAAGGATTCGTGGAATAAAAAAAATTAAAATAATTTTAAACGGTTCAGAGCTTGATTCAATTGATCCATTTATTTCTGACAAAGATTCAAGTCAAGAGCTACCTGAAAAAATATTGATGGGAAAAAATGGTAACGTAAAAGTTCTACCTTACATACTGCCACATTACGATAAACTGACCGATGAGGAGCATAAACAGCTTGGAGGGAAAGATGGATACATTAAGAATCAAGGGTTTTACGTATATAGAAACAACCGTCTCATCCTTTATGGGACATGGTTTAAGCTTTTCCCTTTTGGATCACTTTCAAAGCTTGCACGAATATCAATTGACATACCAAATTCATTAGATTTAGAGTGGAAAATTACTGTAGACAAATCAGAAGTGCAGATACCTTCAAAATGGAAATCTGAGCTAAAAGAACTTGTTAAAAATCAAATTATCAGCAAATCAGATAGAGTGTTTCGAGGCAAAAGTAATGCACTTGATACTGATGGAATTCAACCTGTTTGGATCAAATCTAAAGCCAGGGGAAAATTTAAGTATATGATCAATACTGATCATATTGTAATAAAAGAGTTTAAAGAAAAGCTGAAAGATGAACAGACGATTTATTTTAAAGATGTGTTAAATTTGATTGCAGACTGTTTCCCCTCAAATTCATTCTTTAATGACTTCTCATCAAAACCAGAAGAAATTTTAATCATGGATGATGATGAGAAGAGAATAAGGAGATTAGTAGATCGGCTTCTTGATACATCTATTGGGTTGCTTGATGCTGTTAAATTTCAAGAAAGATTGAAAATGACAGAACCATTCAGCTCCAATATGGAGATTGTAAAAGATGTTTTAGAAAAGAGGAAATGAAATGAATGATATTTATAAAAATTATCGAAAAGAGATGAACTATTTCCTGGAATCATTTAATGAAACTGACGATGTTCACACACCAGTATCAATTAGAAATCATGTCACAGAAATTAATAAATTATTTAAATTGGATCCGCAAATCATTGATCAGATATGTAGAGAAGTGGAAGCAAACTATGATATTACCCAGAGCACTGGATTTTCTTTGAAAAAAGATTTTGTCCCTTGGATATTAAATAAAGAAATAGATTTCCACTACTGGGATAGATATGAGAGATACTTACTTAGGCAGGGAAGAGCATCAAAATCTTTAAGAAATCTACGAAATATTACTAGAGAAATTACTGACTTCTGCGGAAACCCTGATGGAGAATATCTAAAAAGAAGGGGGATGGTAATAGGAGATGTTCAGGCAGGAAAGACAGAAAACTACACAGGAGTCATCTGCAGAGCCGCTGATGCAGGGTATAAATTCTTTATTATACTGACAGGTCTGACAAATTTGTTAAGGACTCAGACTCAGGGTCGATTAGATTTGGGATTCATAGGGAAAAAAGCTATTTGGGGGGCGCCATACGAGGCTATTGGGGCAGCGAAGTTAGAAAATAATCCACAACATCCAACTTTTTTTACTACTATAGATTCCGATTTCAACTTAAAAGCAGCTAAAATCAACAACATATCATTTAACACTTCAGACCCGATTATTTTTGTAACAAAAAAAAATGTTGCAACTCTTAGAAATATTTATGAATGGCTTAGATCAAATAGTCGAACTACTAGGGTTCCATATCCTCTCCTTCTCATTGATGATGAGGCTGACAACGCCTCAATAAATACTGCTTCAGATCCAGATAGGACTACCAAGATCAATGAAGGAATAAGAAGGGTTTTGGGGAAATTCGATAAATCATGCTACTTGGGTTACACCGCAACGCCATACGCAAATATTTTTATAGATCCTTTGAAAGATGACGAAATGGAAATGTCGGACCTTTTTCCAGCGGATTTTATCAAGCTTCTTTCTCCGCCATCAAACTATATAGGTCCGAATTACTATTTTTCTGAAAATGAGCAAAAAATTGATTCTCAGATAATAGAGATCAATGATCACGAGGAAATACTTCCATTAAACCATAAAATCGATCACAACTTTTCAGTATTGCCAGAATCACTTAAAAAAGCACTGAGACTTTTTGTTGTTTTTAGAGCAATAAGGATTCTTCAACAAAAAGAACAAGAGCATAGTTCAATGATGGTAAATGCATCGAGATTCAACGCCGTGCAATCAGAAATATCTTATCAGATTGAAAAATACATAACTGAGTTGAAAGATGCAGTAAGTTTTTATTCCAAACTTAGTGAAGAAGAAGCCTCGAAAAATGAGTATTTGCATAATTTAAGACAGGACTATATAGAAGAATATAAAAAATTGGAAAGTACTTCCTACAGTTTTAACAGTTGGATTGAAATACAACGCAATCTAGAAAAAGCAATAAGGCCAATAATTGTAGTGACTGTAAATATGAGAGGGGGGAAGCTCTCCTACGAAAAAAATAAGCAAAATGGACTTCAAGTGATTGCTGTGGGAGGATTTGCTCTCTCAAGAGGACTTACGCTTGAAGGATTATCAATTTCATACTCTCTCAGAAAAGCATCAGCCTATGACTCTCTAATGCAGATGGCTAGATGGTTCGGCTACCGGGATGGATATACAGAATTGTGCAGACTATTCATGACAGCAGAATCAAAAGAACATTATACTTTTGTTACAGAAGCCTCTCAAGAATTAAAAGATGAGTTGAAGGTAATGGATTTTGCTGAACTCACTCCCTTGGAATTTGGCCTTAAGGTAAGACATCATTCAAGCCGACTGAGAATTACAGCTCTCAACAAGATGAGAAATGCCCAACAGGTAAGATATGCGTTTGATCCTCGGGGTCGGGCCAAAGAAGGAGCATATCTTCATAATAGCCAAGAAATAAATCAAAAGAATCGTAAAAACACGAAAGAATTCATAGAGTCTCTAGGTGAAATATCCCAAAATGGCTTAATTAGTAAACCGGAATTTTTCTGGGAAAACGTAAATGCAGGGATGGTTCTAGATTTTATAAATTCATTTGATCTTCCGGATCAAAACACTGAATTTGCGAGATTACATGGCAATAAAAAAAAATCCCTAATGCAATTGTATGTAGAAGATAGATTTGAAGAACTTAAACTTTGGGATGTGGCATTGGCTCCCAACAAATCCCCACGGAAGGGAAAAATTTTTTCAGAAAATGAAATTATTTCTGGCAAAACTTTTTATGTCAGATTCAGAGGGGGAGGTTTTCTTTTAAATGAATTTAATGTATATAAAGTGAATTCATCAAGAAGAGTTGCTGAAGGAAATGGGGCGGATGCAAAGCACGGTTTAAGATACGAACAGATTGACGAGATAGAAGAACCTTCAGAAGTAATGTATAACTATCACAGAGTAAAACCTTTGCTTCTAATTCAAATAATTAGGCCTAAACTTTCTGAAAAAAATCCACAATTTAAATTATTTGACTCAAATTGCCCAACAATAAGTGTGTTTTTGCCAGGAAAGACTAGTGTCCCAGTCCAAGAAGAAACTTATTACAGAAATACAGTTTCAATAATGATTGATGAAGCAGAGCTTGAATGCGATGAAGATGAAGAAATCGATTTTTATCAATAAATTTTGTAATTTACAATTAGTTATAAAATGAATTTTTTTGACCAAGTCAATATTCCAGAAGACCCCTGGAAACAAATCGGTGTTGCAACAGATAAGAAAAGCATCAAATCAAGGAGGGTCGACCCCAACTTCCCTCATAATGTATTCTGGACACGAGATCACAAAGGCTCAATTGGGTTTCGCTTAAGTTCAGGAACAAAACTTAATTTCAGTAAAAATCTTCCAAGAATAAACGGAATAGATATTACAAATAAAAAAACAGAACAAGGCCATGTTTGGCTCGACTTGATCCTTGTTAATAAAAAGAGTTCAGATCTGTTTAGAACAATTTGTGTTGATCTTCTGCATTTATTATTTCCTATAGAAAAAGGAAGAGACGATGAGGCCGCTAGTGCCATTATAGAGCGCTTAATGGAGTGGCAAAAATTTCTTAGATCAAAAAGTGGAGATGTTTTATTAAGTCAAGAAGAGCAACTTGGTCTCTTCGGAGAACTGCTTATATTGAAGGATATTTTTCTTAGTAAATTAAGTCCTATAAATGCTTTTTCAGCTTGGATTGGCCCAAAAGGTTCCCCTCAAGACTTTAAATATTTAGATTTGCTTCTAGAAATAAAGACAAACTCGGCAAGTTCAAATCATCCTATAAAAATAGCTTCTCTTGAGCAACTCAATTCAAGAGGGGCAGAATTGTATCTTGTACATCAGTTGATCATAGTTGATGATTTGGAAGGAACAACCCTTCAGGAACTTGTAAACAGCATGCGGGATGAATACGCATCCGCCAATGTCAATGCAGGTGTTCTTTTTAAAGTTGCACTATTGAGTGTAGGATTTGAGAACGATGAAAGGTACAATCAAGCACGATGGAAGCTTCAGTTAAGAAAATCATACTTAGTTGAAGCAGGCTTTCCGCTGTTGACTGATGAAAATGTTAATCCCTCAATCTTAGATGTTACATATACCATTAAAATTGAATCATGTAGCAATTTCATTGTGGAAAATAGAAAAATTGAGGAAAAAATCATAGGAGAAGAAAATTGACTGAAATTAATGAATCTTACAGTGAATTTATGAATGAAGTAGCCTTGACATCAAATGTTGAGGGAAACTTTGATCATAGTATATTTTTTAAAAATTACGAGAGAGTGTTTTCTGAAAATGGAGATATAGAAAACTTGGATGAAGCTTATTATTCAGGAACAGGTATGGATATCTCAGGTTATTCTATTGATTTTGACAATAAAATTTTATCATTGTCAGTATGTGATTTTAGGCAATTACCTGAAATGCAAGAACTGAGGAAGGACACAATGGACACCAAGTTTAAGCATTTGGAAAACTTTTTTAATAAATCCAAAAAAAACCGATGGTTTGAGGAACTGGAAGAGACTTCCGCTAGTTTCAACTTAGCTTATACAATCAATCAAAGAGCTGACGAAATAGAAAGAGTCAGATGTGTTCTCTTTTCAAATGCTAAAAATATTTCCAGAAAACGGGGTTACCCATCCCAAGAGATAGATGGAAAAATATTCTCTTATAGTGTGCTGGATTTTGGACGGTATTTCGATATAGAAAATTCTGATACAGGTTTTGAACCAATTGAAATTGAGATGGACGAATTTGGATTTGAGCCTCTACTTTGTCTAAGCGTGGACACAGGAACGCAAGATTATATGCCATATCTTGTAGTCTTGCCGGGTGAATTTGTTGCTAAATTATACAGTGAATATGGACCGAGACTGCTTGAGCAAAATGTAAGGACTTTTCTTCAGATAAAAATAAAAGCAAATAACTTAATGTTGAAAACGCTTCAAAATGCGCCGGGAAGGTTCTTTGCATATAATAATGGTCTTACTGCAACTGCTTCTGAACTGGAGCTTGTCGTGGACGACAGTGGCAATAAAAGAATAAAAGCAATAAAAAATCTTCAGATTGTAAATGGGGGGCAGACTACTGCTACTATAAGCTACGCAAGAGAAAAGGGGGCTGATCTCAGCAAAGCTTTTGTACAGATGAAGCTTACTAAAATATCTGACAGAGAAAAAATGGAGGAATTTGTTCCTAAAATTTCCAGATATGCAAATACACAGACCAGAATTCAGGACTCGGATTTCTTTTCTAACCATCCTTTTCATAGGGAGATAGAACGTCTTTCTCGCAGGTTGAGTACAAATCCAAAGGAAGAAAGTTTTACTGGTAGTAAATGGTTTTATGAAAGAGCCAAAGGCCAATATAAGGAAGCAAAAAGAACTCATCCAAAACCAAATACTTTTGTTCTAACATATCCACTAAATCAATTAGTGTATAAAACTGACCTTGCCAAATATTTTATGAGTTTCGAATGCAAACCTCATACTGTCAGCAAAGGTGCCCAGTTTAATTTTAAGGAATTCGCCAAATTAATTGAACCAAGATGGGAAAAAAATAAGGAAGATATCAATGAAATGTGGTACAAGGAAATCATTGCAAAAGCTATTATTTTTAAGGAGTTTGATAAAGCTATACTCGTTGCTAAAGTAAATGAACGTGGAAAGACCGAAACTAATTGGTACGATGGCGATTACAAAGCACAAATCAATACTTATTCAATTGCAAAGTTAGTATCAATAATTAAAGAAAAAAATGATTATGAGCTTGATCTGATAAAATTTTGGGAAAAACAGACTGCAACAGGGAATCTTTTAAATGTTCTTATTGAAATAGCCAAACAAGTTCAGGTTTTGATTCAGGATACCCCCCAAGGCCAGAAAAATGTTACACAATACTGTAAACAGCTGGCGTGTTGGCAAAGAATTTCAGATTCAGAATTTGAATACGATGAAGTTAAACTAGACTCATGTCTTAGATTCACATCAGAATCACGAATAGAAAGAAAGGACGCAAAAAAACAACAAAAATTTGATCAAAAGCTAATTGATCAGGAAAGTAAATATTTTGTAATGAAAGATGAGGAATGGAACAGAATAATTGAATTTTCAAAAAAAAATGAAATCAATACTATTCTTGAAGAAAAAATAATGAAAAAAATAAAATGGGATCCCTCAAAAGCTAGAAAACAAGAATATAATAAACTTGACTCGCTATTGAAACTTATAGATGAATATGGATTTGAAAGCTAAGAAGTAGTGAGTCAAGCGACAAATCAACTTCTTATTTTTAATTCATCTGAAATTTTACTACATTCGTTTTCAAGCTGACTCAACCACATCTTATTGACAGGTTGCTCACCAATTTCGTGCCTTGTATTATGAAGAACAGTCATCATTACCAATAAATCTTCTGTTTCAATATTTTTCATTATTTTACCAATTTTAGTTGTTAACATTTTGTATGCTTATCGGCATTTTATTATTTTACTTTAGAGACAAATATTGAGAAGAGGAAACAACAGAGAACGGTATTTTCAATAAATATAGAGGATTTATAGTGACAAAGCTCTACATGTCTGCTTTTTATTTAACATGCTGTCTGTGAAAATATTGTAGTTAAAATTCTGTATTGTATTTAAATATTAAAGAAAACTATAAATAAAATGAAAACAAAAAAACTGCTTATTGGCGAATTATTCTGTGGCCCCGGAGGGCTTGCTTCTGGGGCATTTGACGCAAAACTAAATATTGATAATTGTAAATGGTCAGTAGAACATTGTTGGGCAAGTGATAAGGATGAAAATGCTTGCAAATCTTATGCTCTTAATTTTTGTGGTACTGCCGACTTAGAAAAGGTTGAATCTGTAATCTGTAATGACATTAAAAAACTTGCAGAGGAAAATTTTTTTGAGCTTGAAAACATTGCAAAGAAAAAAGTTGCTTCACAGGGTAGAAATGTTTCCAGTGCCCCTATCGGACTCCTAGATATTATTGCATTTGGATTCCCTTGTAATGACTTTAGCTTAGTTGGTGAACGCAAAGGAATTAATGGTAGTTATGGACCACTATATTCTTTTGGTGTTCAAGCTTTGGATTGGTTCAAACCAAGTGCATTCATTGCAGAAAATGTTGGTGGTATAACAAGCTCAAATAATGGAGAAGCATTTAAAAGAATTTTGCGAGAATTAAAAAATGCAGGAAACGGGTACAACCTTACAGCACATTTGTATCGCTTTGAGGAATATGGTGTTCCCCAAAAGAGACATAGAATAATCATAGTTGGAATTGATAGGAAAGCTTACCCAACAATGTCATTTAGAGTTCCAAAGCCAACTCATGAGACGCATAACTCAGCAGGAGAGGCTCTTATTGGAATTATAGCAGGCGACATTTCGTTTAAAAACAATGAAAAAACATCCCAATCTCAGCGTGTTATAGAAAGGTTAAAGCACACAAAACCTGGTGAAAATGCATGGACTGCTAGTCTTCCCCCACATTTAAAGTTAAATGTAAAGGGAGCAAAACTAAGTCAAATTTATAAGAGACTAAAATTTGATGAACCAGCATATACAATTACTGGTAGTGGTGGTGGTGGAACTCATGTTTATCATTGGGATGAGCCGAGAGCACTTACAAACAGAGAGAGAGCGCGACTTCAGACCTTCAAAGATGATTTCGTTTTTATTGGTAGCAAAGAACAAGTACGAAAACAAATTGGAATGGCTGTACCGTGTTTAGGTTCCAAAATTATTTTTGAAGCTTTGTTAAAGACACTGGCCAATAAAAGTTATGAAAGTGTTGTCGCCTCGCTTCCTTCTTCTTTTGACTCATTTTTTAATCAATCCTGCTTACCCTCATTATGAATATAGAGTAGATTAGTGCCAAAGAATTAAAACATTTTGATTTTCTTGCTCAAATTATTTACAAATCAAAGTGATTAAACTAATAGTATTCATAGATTATGTTTTGCACAAAAAATATTTCAATAGCAAAGTTCATATTTGTGACACTTGATTGTTGTGTTTTTCATCAAATTTGATAATGCTGACACAATTGTTTTCTTTGGTATCATTCTCGCTCTCAACACTAAAATATCATTTCTTCAGAGTTTTAATGAGAATACGATTCACATGCCTCCAGCAACTGTTCTCCTCTTTTAATAAGTTCTACCAATTCCGGCCACCTGCCTGAAATGAAATCTTGTGAATGAGCCAAATCATTCCTGAGTCTCTCTAATTTTCCCAACAAGTCTTTCCCTTTTGTCTTTGACTCTAAACCTAGAGCCTCTCTGAGTTGTACGTCACTAATAATAATTTCCCGTTTGTCGGAGAACTGCAGGCAATCAGCAAGGTCAATTTGTTCATTTCTGCTCTTTCGGTCTTTCAATAAAATTTCTGCCGCTGCTAATCGGTTTTTATTTAGCAATTTCTTCCACTCTTCATTTGGAAATGCGACACGAATAATACGCAGTAGTTGCATTTCAAAAAGTGAGAGAACACCAAAGAACCACATGCGGACTGGTGCTTTTTGAAGATCTCCACGCATGACAATGCCGGACACCTCTCCCATTGCCAAAACGAAAACTTGTGTGTGATTAGTTAATTTTTCCAACACGCTCAGCATAGGTTGCCAATCCTCAACATAGCTGTCTTCATCTATCCGCTTTTTGTAACCGCTTAAGATTCCTCGACCTAATTCTTCTCTATTTACCATTCCGGTAATACTGCCGCCTTCTCTAACACCAACGACATCGAATTCCCTTTCTTCCATTATCTTACGCACATCAGCAGCATCTCTTTGGGCGTCAAAAGAAATCAGCGGTTCCGCAATAAAACGGACTGTGAGACTTAGGTCGAATATATGACGAAAATCTTTAAGTGTGGACCTGAGGTGTTTCATCTAATTCTGTTCATTATGTTTAACTCTTAACTTCTGAGTATCAGAGAAATGTTGTAAAAAAACATGCCGGGTAAGTTGATAATTAAATTTGCAAAACTGCTGCAACAATTTTTAATGACGGTTCCCGCTGTTGTGAACTTTCTTTAGTTTGGACACCTTTCATATTCTTTCCTACTATAATACCATCCTTATCGTATTCGACAGTGTCCCAAGGTTCATCGTCTCTAAATATTCCTTTTAAATTATGGCCGTCCTGACAAGTGAGTATTCCTTGACCATGCCGTTTCCAATCCTTGAATGCCCCACAATACTTGTTCCCATTTGGCCAGGTTGTTGTTCCATTTACAAGTGATCCAGCTTTCCATACTCCGACAATCTTGTATCCATTTATAAACTTTAGTGAACCACTACCACCCTCCAGGCCGGCCCTCCATTTACCTTCGAATTTTCCTAAATCTTTCTTAACTAACACGCCCTGTCCATGAAAAACGTCATTTTCCCATTCTCCCTCATATTTGTCTCCATTTGAGTATATGCAGGTGCCGTTTCCCGATCTCTTTTCGTTTTTCCATTGCCCATCATACTTTTCACCATCTTCTTCTGTTTTAATACCATGGCCATGACATTTCCCGTACTTGAAATAACCAACGTATTTAGCTCCATCTGGATAAGAGAATTCACCAAGACCATTTAAATCCCAATCTTTGAATTCACCTATATATTTCGCCCCACTTGGCCATGTGTAGATTCCCTTACCAAATAATTCTCCACCTTTCCAATTCCCGGAATATTTTTGTCCATCGGGCATAATCAGTGTGCCCTTCCCTTCTGGCAAACCATTTTTGAACATGCCCACATGTTTGGCCCCATCAGAATATATATTTGTCCCTAATCCATGCCTTTTCCCGTCTTTCCATAGACCATCATATTTACTACCGGTTGAATATTTGAAGATTCCAGCACCTTCTGCATCCCTTTCCCTGAGGAAAAGAACTTCTGCCTTTTCACTTTTTCCGGATGAGTATTTTGTTTTTGTAGCTTGGCTCATAAACCTTGTTTCTACTTTAATTAAGAATTCTTCTCCTGCTTCTTCAGTGCTTCCCTTATTGGGTCTGCCACTTTCAGAAATTCTTGATCTCCTGACTCCTGTGCTGTTTTTTCCACGGCCTTCAGCATCAGTTCCATTGGTGATAAGAGGGATTTAGGTTTGTCTTTTTGCATAGGACTTTCCTTTCAGTAGTTTTTTGATTGAATGCTTTCGGATTTATCCTGCACTTATTGGGGTAGTGCCTTTTTGCTGATTGTACTATTTTAAGATCCAAGCACAAGTCACAAAAATAATTAAATGTGCGAATTAAAGGGACATGATACTTAATTATTCCTGGGCTTTGTAAGGCTCCTCTGGATTCCCGGACCGCTGGAATGACAACGTTTTACGAAAGCTCATGTCTCAGGAATTCTCTGGCTTTATATTGCTTTTCCTTTGATTCCGGACATTGAAGTGTAGAAGAGCAGCCTGCTGTATGGAAAAACAACTTTGACGGCCTGCAGACCCTCAACCAGTGAATCAGTAAAATGATCAGTTAATTTGAGAATTTCAAGATT
>Ga0066609_10001615_pt1 | contig 12847 bp, 10 predicted proteins | sample SaaInlV_DNA_150m_FD_60378 | JGI IMG/M metagenome (GOLD analysis project Ga0066609, IMG submission 60378) | Marine microbial communities from expanding oxygen minimum zones in the Saanich Inlet - SI075_LV_DNA_150m | ecosystem: Environmental > Aquatic > Marine > Unclassified | place: British...
AATTACCTCATCTAATTGACTTGCTATGGCTCTATCACTTCTCGGACCTACGCGGACATCTCCTGTAAGTATAGCCACCTCTACTTCATCATTTGAGTCGACATTCTCGATTAATCTGTCGTAGTGATGCAGAGCACCTAGAATCGCATTTGTATCCGATTCTTCTGGATCTGCAATTCCCAGTTTTATTGCCGCTGTAATGGTAGGTTTACGGCCTAGTACAGGCCCTCTTATTGCTGCTTTGACACCAAGGTCGTTATCTCTATCAACTGTTAGAACTAATGTCCGCACCATTCGACTTAACCTCCGATAGAATAGTCTTAACGAAAGTTACCTATGAAGAATTGTCTTAATTGTCTGTATTTCATTCAGTTTTATCCGTAATTACAGTCGCGCCAGTTTCTTGAAAGCGACGTCTCTGTTTCGCTTTCAGATATTTCAGAGGGTGCGTAAGCCATTCTTGATCACAAAGACGATCATCCCCAGGAGAAACAGGACATCTTGCACTTGTTTTTAGAGCAGCGCATCCATGAGGTGTATATTTCGCTTCATATATCTGATTGATCTGATAACTTGTAGTGTCTGCATTATAATCTGGAGCATTAGCAAAGAATCCACAAGCTTGTTCTTGACTTAACCCCATTGCTAGAGACATGGATGCTAAGAAAAGTCGACCGGTATGGTTTACATTCACACCTTGACTTAATTCTCCTACCGCCGACTCAAAACAGGGAGGCCAATCTGCTCTAATGGAGGCATTCATAGGCATTTCTTCTTTTACTTGTTCGGATAGTAATTTGGTAACTCTTTCAACCGGATCAATGAATAATTCTGCGAATGAATCATCCATCTTATTCATTCTTTCAATACAACTATTTGTTAAATCTTCACGAATTCTTTCTTTAATCAATCTTGCAGTTCGTTTCCTACTCGATTCTCCTGCGCCTGAATTCATACATACCCAACCATCTTTTAAAGGCCTATTTATTAACCTCCAATAATTACCTGAAATACGTGGACACAACTCTATAAAATCACTAATTGGAACCCAATAAGTTGAGTCTCCTCCGGCTCTTTCTCTTACTTCTTTGATATCAGAAAGATAAGATTTTGCTAAAATATCAAAATTCCTCTCATCCATTCCAAATAATTGATCGGCTCTACTAGCTTCGCCTTCTACCCATCGTGCCAATAATCTTTCATTGAATGAAGCGCATACTACTAACATTGCATAAAGAAATGACAATGACTCAGTCATTTTTCCAAGATCCGAAGATAAATCAATTGTGGTAGCACTATCAATTCCCTCCTTATGCATCACGGATTCCAATAGCCTAACTCTTCCTCTTGACCTGACCTCTTCCAGCCAATGCGCTTCAATAAGATCCTCTACCGTTATTCCATTTTTTTCAAGAATTAATCTAAGAAAAGTTGCCCCCTGCGGAAGGAAAGGATACCTAGCCATTAACGCCTCATCCTCGATGCTCGGTTTGGTGAGCGGCATCGGCATATTACTGTCATGAACGACGAGGGTTCTTCAATACTCACCGTCTCCTTCCACTGGAGCAAAGGGCCAATGTCGACAAGTATTGGAATCCTCGCTGTAGATAAAAAATTAATTATGATACAGGATGAGGTAAGGGAATTTTTTTCATGGGACGTAAAATCCGATCTAAATAGCGCTCTAGAGATGTTATCTTTAGTCGAGGAATATCCAATTGATATATGGAAGAAACCTCAAAGATTGGTAACTCTAGCAAATTTACGCAGAAGACTAGTATTAAGAGACACAAAAATAGCGGTCCTTGGTGCCGCAGTAGAAGAATCCGAGGTCATCACAATTTTAGATTCTTCAACACTATTAGTCGCAGCAGATGGGGCAGTAGGCGTACTTTCTTCTTTATCTGAATCAATATCAGAAAGAGCATGGTCCCGTCTTGTTTGTATTGTTAGTGATGCCGACGGAGGAGAGGGAACAATTGAAGCGGTAAAAAGAGGAATCCCTGTAATATTACATGCTCATGGAGATAATTTTGATTCGTGGAAAGATCTTTTACATACTGCATCTAAGAATTCTTTTCCTCCTAGATTAGTGCTTACTCATCAAACTCCTGGTGAAATTGACGGAATGTATAATCCTGGTGGTTTCACTGACGGTGACCGGGCGATTTGCTTTTTACTCGCATTGGGTGTCCCGATTGAAAAAATTTCTTTGCTAGGCACTCGAACAGATATAGTGGGAAAATGGTCAGGAGTAACCAAGCCTGCTGAGAAAATTATTAAATTAGAATGGATGGCTAAAGTTTTAGATATTATAGGAATAGAATACTAATCACAAGAAATCGCTTAAAGTCATCACAGTGACACGATCATTATTGAATAATGAATCAGTACTCTCAGTTAACCATTTAACACGCTGTTCTGTGTACATATCAACGCCATAATTTTGAATAATTGCTTCTGTGACTTTGATGTATTTTCTTACAGCTCCTTCGGAAACGGTTAGTATGACATTTCCTCCACATTCGGTTGTATCTTCTCCTCTTCTAGCAGATAACCCACCAATTTCTAATTTACGCCTTTGAATACATTTTCCTGCTAGAGGCATTCTTCTATATTTTTCTCCACACTTAACACATCTAACTTTCTGTCTAGTAAATGCCACTAGATTCCCCCTTAAATCTGGTAAAAAATGAGACTCAATAACTTGTGAAGCCACTTTTTCAACCCTAACGCTTCTCAATAAACTTCCAATAGCCAATTGCCCATTCATCTTATCTTCCATTGACTTCAAAGTCTTATATGACGAATTAGTAGGCCCAGCATCCAAATCTCCAGATTCATGGGTCCACCCATATCCTCGTAAATCCCCTATGGTACCCAAACGAGACTCGACTGTTTCCACGAGATTACTAAGTTCATTAGGGTGTGGTTGCTTGAGCGTTTCTTCGTAAAATCGTCTTGAATAATTATGTGAACAATCCACATTAAGAGCTTCTTTATCTATTTCACTAGGATTTAATCTAGTGGTCAGAACAAGAGGTGCATCCATTCTCCCACCTCTTCCAGAGGGTAAGATATGTTTAGAAAAATTAAGTAAACCATCCATTAGCATTAGTATACTATCTTCATCTCCATCGCAATTTCTTCTTTTTGCAGCATGGAAAAGTGGATGTGCGTATCCCGCAGAAGCTTTTGTCCAACCAATTATTCGACACAAAACTCCACCAGAGGTGTGAGGGGCAAGTCCTATGGCCAATGAACCAACAATATCTTCAACACTTTTGACATTATAGAAAGGGTCCATCCCATAGAATCTAACTAATAGGTCATCTACAAAATTACAAGTTGAGATTAAATGTTCTTCAGCATTTAAAGATGGTATGATGTCTTGAGGGAATAATTCTAAAATTTGGTCATCTGAAGATAATTCATCCCCAAAAACATCTTTTTCATAACCTAAGTCGTATAATTTATTCCAAGAAGTATATATCTCCTTAGGCTTGAAATGAGTAACTGGAACATCAATCATATCGTATCTGGATGTTCCATCTCGGAATACAGAAACGCCGTGTTTACCTCGAAGAATACCTTTTTCAATAGGTTCAGGCGTTTGGCCAACAGAGAGCAACTCTTTCTGTGCTTTGATCATTTTAGGTAATCTATCTAAGCCCAATGACCTTCTTTTCACTTCCAGTAATTTATCTAATTCGACAGTAGTTCTTTCTCCCTTTCTTCTCCTATTATTGCTCCCTCTAGATTTCCTCTCTATTGTTTTACCGCCACATTCTGTAGCGTCACTCGCTAGAATTCTATTGTGACAAATAAGATTGGGGGACTCTTTCCCACACTCTTGACAAATTCTTCTCCCCATTTCGACTCGGATTCTCCCCTTATTAGCAGCCTGTATGAGTAATTTCTGTGAACCTCCATTTTCACCGATAGGGTATAACGCATGAGTTAATGGCTTCAATTCTCTTCTTGCTGATTTTTCTGGCCTACCCATTCTAGCCCCAATTCTACAAGGTACAGAATCCTCCCATCTGAAATTTGAAACTTTCCTCACTATCCAGAGGCTTCTTTCGACTTCATTTTCATCGATTAGAATTTTTGATTTAGATAATTCTTCGATATTTTCAGTCCCACTGTCTACAATCTTCATTGCAGCTTTTTCTCCCGCTTTTTCAGTTTCTTGAATATTCATACCAGCTTGTCTCGCCGCGGTAGTTGCTACAATTCTTTCAAGATCTCTTTCATGTTCTAATTCTTCAACACGTTTAGACTCGCGATTAATTATCGAATAAGCGTTTTTAATTCTTTCAACTCTTTGATTAATATGTAATTCAATATCTACCTTTTTCCTGACATTATCTTGATAAATTTCCAATCCAAGTCCTTCTAAGAGAGATTCCCAATTCTTTTCGAGAATTATGTTTCCATCTTCATGAAAATGCTCCACCCCTAGAGTCATCAGGGACGATTTTAACACTCCATTACTTTTTACATCCGTCCATCTAGGCCATTTTTCAGATATTTGAAGTGGTAATTCTTCCTCTTTGAGAATCTCTTCACGAGGCCATTTTAATGCTACTTTAGGTATACAGATATTCCCATCGACAATTTTTGAATTTGTTAAGTGTTGAATCATCACAGGCATAAATGTCATTGGTAAATCGGACCACCATAGATTCCATGGTGGTGGAATTGCAGTTCCATATTCTAATGATACTGATTTTATTTTTTCCCAATCTAATTCTAATTCTCGGAGATACATCACCCATTTACGTTTCCTCCATTTCCTATCTAATGGGTTCTCACCACCTCTCTTTATTGCACCATTAAATGGCAACCCTTCAGGTAAAGAACTTCGTTCCACGCCCAATATATTAGCAAAAGTTTCTACCTTCACAGGCATATCCAAAGATTCAACTAAATCAGACGCCCACCAATCTTTATTATACGCCGAAGGAACTAAATTTTTATTATTTTCAAGGAATTCCCCATAACCAATCAATATTTCTCCAGCATCCCAAATAGATTTGACATTAGCGACATTTAATCTCCAATCCTCAAGATTCCTAATTCTTCGGAATCCACCATCCTCCATTAATACAGTAGGGCCATCTATTTCTGAGCAAGGAGTTACTGCACACGCTTTCCCAGGTCTTTCAATTTTCATCTGTGTACCTACTGCTAGAAACCCCCCCATGGCTTCCATTGTGATTGGATTCATCCCTGCTGCGGCTAAACCGGTAATCCGACTTCTTCCATATCTAAGCCTAAATCCACCGGGTTGATTTGGTTCACCAAACACAGGTCTTCCTGCAATGACGTCTTCCATATATCTTCTAATTGGTGCGATTTGTCTTGGTTTGAAAGATTCTATATTTTTATCATTCCCTTTATTTTTATTTGCAAACTGAGCTATGAATTCCCACCCTTGAATCTTCATTCTTTCAGTATGTTTCTGAACTTTCGGTGCTTTGAGGCACAAACCTTCTCCAATTACCAGCATCACACCTCCTCGAATTCTTGTACGATAAGATCCATTTGAATTAACAATATTTCTCACTTCTTTATATCCAGCACATTCGATTTTTTCGGTTTCTTCCCCATTTACCATTACTGGACATGCTCTCATTATAGTTTCAATCTCTTCAGGCGGGGGCTTATACTGCAAACCTACTCGATAAAGTCCAAATTCTTCTTTAACCCGCTCAACTTCTTGGGTTGTGGGGATGTATCTGTTTAATCCTAATTCTCTCCTCACCATGTCTCCAATAAGCACACCAAGCGCTTGAGCAGTACCGCCTGCTGCTCTAATAGGTCCGCAAAAATCTATAGATAAAAACTCAGTTCCGTCTGCATTATTTAATATTCTAACATCTCCTATCCCATCTAATGGTGCGACTAAAACCGCTTCAGTAAGGACAGCCAAACCTACTCTTAGTCCACAATCTATTGATTTCTGCATATCTAGCGTTTGCTCATTCATTTTTCTAGCTACATCTACTGCAATTTGTATTGAGGCACTTTCTCTGTCAGTGGTGTTAAGTAAATGTCTCAAATCCTCTTCAATTTTCATACCGTCTAGATAATCTTCCAACAGTTTTTCTGTCCTACTAGCCAAATCAGAAGCTCGAGGAATCTCAACAACATTTTCAAAGTCTAATTTTTTAGACTTTGCTTCCGCCGCAATTTGATAAACAGCCTCTGTATGTTCTTCTAACCAAGATTCATATGAATTCTGTTCTTGTTCTAGACGGCTGTAGTCAATTATCAAATTCTTACTAATCTTTTCCTCGATATACTCCACCCCCTGCCACTCAATATTCTCTCAACGATACCGGCCGCACAAGAACATTCAGTGTAAACAATGTCAATTCGAGTATTTTAATGTGACAACATTCATTCGATTCCCTTCCGCCGCAGACAAGAGGAAGCAGTATGTCGACAAGTGTAAATGATGCCAAATCACGCTTAATAGAAAAAGTTCGAGAGTTAGCTTATCTCTATTCTCCTGCTGAACTATTCACTTTAGCCAGTGGCAGACAAAGTCCCCATTTCTTTGATATGAAACCAGTAATGATGGATCCCGAGAGCGCTCATCTTCTGGGAGTTCTAATACATTCAAAAATCGATTCCCTCGATTCAATCGATGCAATAGGTGGTCTAGAATTAGGAGCAGTCCCTTTGACCGGAATTGCCATAGCAAAGGCCCCCAAAGGTTCCGAAATCCGTGGTTTCATGGTCCGTAAAGAAGCCAAAGGCAGAGGAGGTAGGAAAACAGGAAACCCCCCTGGCATTGAAGGAGCAAGTCTAGCTAAAGGTGATCGAGTAATATTATTGGAAGATGTAACGACAACGGGGGGGTCTGCCCTTAAAGCGTCAGAAAGATTAACAGAAATGGGCTGCCAAGTAGTTGCTTGTATAACAATTCTTGATAGACAGGAAGGGGGGATGGATGCCTTCAATGAAGCAGGAGTTTCATTAATTCCTTTGCTTCTACGTTCTGATATCACAGGTGAGTGAATGAGCCAACACCAAATTGATCCAGACAATCTCCCCTATCATCCAGAAAAATTACTTAGAAAAGAATATGTTAGTGTCAATGATTATTTTTCTTTAGACATGAGATCTGGAAAAATAATCGACGTTTCAGAATATCCTGAAATGAGAAAACCGTCCTATAAAATCCGAGTTGATTTCGGGCCGGTAATAGGAGAATTATCTAGTTCTGCGCAGATTACTAACTATTCTAGAAGTGAATTAATCGGGCGGTTAGTTGTTGGTGCAGTTAATCTTGGAGACAAGACATTACCCGGGGGTTTTGTTTCCCAATTCCTAATCTTAGGGGCGCTAGACCCAGACGGTTCAGTTAATCTTCTTGAATTACCAGATGGTGTTTTATTAGGATCTACAATAGCCTAATTATTTATTTTATCCATTTATTTATGAACATAACATAGGCCAGTTTTTCTAAATTCTGCTCTCTTGCATTTTTTCCCATTTAGGGAGTCTACGTGACTGCAATAACCATCTGAGGCGATTTCTTTTTCTGCTGATGAAACATCTTCTCCCTGTGCTTTTAACTGACGAGTTTTCTTTCTTTCTTCGGTCTCTAAAGTACATTTCATACAAAGTAAAAGTGGGCTCTTCGATTTTTTCTCAGTCTTTGATCCTCCAAAACCACCAGGTAAGTCTACGATGCCAGCGCCACCTCCCTCGGCTATGGCGAAAAGTGCTATCACGCCTACGCCTACTACTACGGTTCCTATTGCGACTTGTCCGAGAGTTTTAGCATAGGCTTCCACAGGGTCCGAACCTATGGTTTGACAATCCGTACAAATATGTGCCCAACACCCTCCGCTTTGACAATTCCAAGCTAATGATTTATTTTTCATACCACATTTATCACAGGTACCTTTATTCAGGGATTTTTCAGGGTCACTAGATACCATTGCAATTAATCCGCCGAGCCCTAAAATGGCTGCTCCAACCGTCATAATGACGCCTCCACTCCCCATCATCATAGCAGAAAAGATCAATACTCCTAATCCAGAAAGCCTCCTAATCATCATTTTTTGTTTAATATCTTCTTCAGTCAGTGATTGATCATCAATTAGTCTATTCGATTTAGAATCATATGATTTCGGATTCCGCACTTTGGGTTTTATTCCATTTAGAAGGTCTAGTTCTCCTGCATCGAACCAGAATGTGGGGCAATTTTCACAAGAATCAATTATGACTTTTTTAGGAGTAGATCCGTCGATCAAACTTAATTTCTCTTTAACTTCTTCAGGGATATCCAATTCAATTTCCTTCATTTCAGTAGAACAAATAGGGCAATCGCAACCACTTCCTACATATGATTCCTCGTTCAGTTCATCTAACTCATTTCCGTTTGAGATAACAGAATCCATCGATTTAGCAGCAACCGCTACTCCCCAGCACTCTTTACAAATCAGTAAATCTACGCCTTGTGCTTGTTCACCGGTTTCGATGTATAATGCTAATTTACATCGAGGGCAGGTATGCTCACTGAGCTCACTCATAGAAATGTCAAGTGGGATACACCACATTAGTATTGTCACGGCACTAGACCATTATCCTCTTGAACACAAGTTACTTCGGATAGGCATGACCTTAGTACAAATGTCGACTACTTTAGGAGAAATACAAATTGAACTTTATACAACAGATTGCCCAGAGACTACGGGTAATTTCTTAAAATTAGTAGATTCTGGATTCTACAATGGATTACATTTCCATAGGATTATCAAAGATTTTATGATTCAAGGAGGTTGTCCTAAATCTAAGGACCCAGATAGCCGTGCAGCGGGAACCGGAGGCCCAGGATGGCAAATCCCCTGCGAATCAGCAGCACTTGCAAAAGCTCATGATCGCCCAGGTCTATTTTCCATGGCCAATGCAGGTAAGAATACCGGAGGTTCCCAATTCTTTCTAACTACGGTCCCTACGCCTTGGCTTAATGGAAATCATGCTGTTTTCGGAGAAGTCGTAAAGGGGATGGATATAGTTAAACAAATTGAGTCCCAACCAACAGATTTTCGTGACAAACCAGAAACACCTATGCAGATAATCTCTGTCCAAAGGCTCTGATTTTGTAATTTTTATAAAATTTTAATCAATATACTGCTCTTCTTTACCGTAAGTTTATTAATAACTTATTAACTAGATTATTTATGGCCAAACATCGAGCGGGCGATAGACGTATCCTAAGCATAAGTATACCAGAAGATTTAGCTAAAAAATTAGATAAAAAGGTAGGTAAAGGTCAGAATGATGGACGTTCTGCAACAATATCAAAAATGATTGAGAATGCACTTTTTTCCGAGAGAAACCCTCAACCATATGAGCCTAAAGGTGAATCAAAGACCGCCCGTGGCGAAAAAGATTTTATGAGAATCGAAAAAGATACTATGGGGGAAGTTGAAGTCCCCTCCGATCGCTATTATGGCGCTCAAACGGCTCGTTCATTGATTAATTTCAATATAGGAGAAGATACAATGCCTCATGCGATGATACGTGCCTTTGGGATTCTCAAGAAATCTGCAGCAGAGACAAATGTAGAATTAAACGAGTTAGATTCTAAAATAGGTGCGTTAATTTCTTCTGCTTGTGACGAAGTAATTGCCGGTAGTCTAAATGACCATTTTCCTTTACGTGTTTGGCAGACAGGTTCAGGTACACAAACTAACATGAATGCTAATGAAGTAATTGCAAATCGTGCTATTGAGCTAACAAATGGCCGTCTAGGGAGCAAAACTCCAGTACATCCAAATGATCATGTCAATAGAGCTCAATCTAGTAATGATACATTTCCCACTGCAATGCATATCGCTGCTGCTGAAGAAATTCAACATCGTTTAATCCCTGCTATTATGACTCTTAGAAACTCTTTAGATGTCAAATCAAAAGAATTTTCGAATATAGTAAAGATTGGCCGCACCCACTTAATGGATGCCGTACCATTGACTTTAGGTCAAGAATTTAGTGCATATGTTTCAATGTTAGATTCTGATATTTCTCGTATAGAAAATTCCCAACAAGATCTTTTAGAACTCGCACTCGGAGGTACCGCTGTGGGGACAGGGCTTAACACCCATCCAGATTTTGCAGAAAAAGTAGCCGAGAAAATAGCAACTTACACATCTTTAGACTTTGTCAGTGCAGAAAATAAATTTGCTCAATTGGGGGCTCATGATGCAATTGTTGCAACTTCTGGGATGCTGAATACTCTTTCTGCATCTTTAATGAAAATAGCTAATGACGTGAGATGGTTGGGGTCAGGCCCCAGGTGCGGTTTTGGTGAATTATCTCTCCCAGCGAACGAACCCGGGTCTAGTATTATGCCCGGTAAAGTAAATCCTACTCAAGCAGAAGCAATGACAATGGTTTGTTGCCAAGTAATGGGAAATAATACTGCAATATCAATAGGTGGAAGTCAAGGTAATTTTGAATTAAATGTGTATAAGCCTATGATGATACACAATCTTCTCCATAGTATCAGGATACTATCCGATACTTGTATTTCATTTTCTGAAAAATGTATTGATGGATTACAAGCTAATATTGAAAAAATTTCCCAGCATTTAGAAAATTCATTAATGCTTGTAACTGCATTGAATCCCCATATTGGTTATGATAATGCCGCAAAGATTGCTAAAAATGCACATAAAAATAATTTAACATTGAGAGAAAGCGCTTTAGAACTCGGATTGTTAAATAATCATCAGTTTGATAATTGGGTTAAGCCTGAAGAAATGATTGGACCTAATAAGAAGTAAAAGTCAGGCGAATATACCGAATAGGTGGGAGCTAGCAGTGGGTTCTGAACATTGGGGGATCATTACCCTCTGCTAACTCCGCAGGGTCCCAAGTTTGTAGGTTCCGTAAGGTTCCTACTCCCCTGGGGTAGATGACTCGGAGACTTCATGCTCTCTCTTCGTCCTTTTCCGAGTATCAAGAATCTCTTCTTTCAACCCGTGTTCGCTTTTTTCCCTAGCTCTCACCAGTTATTTCCACGTCTCAGTACTAATCCTCCACGGTTTCCCGCTCTTGTTCTCAATGTGTTTCCATTCTGTTTCTTTTCCCCTTCCTTTCGTCCAGTTTTCTTCATCTTCATTTCCCCACATACGCGCCTCAAGTTTGTCCCATCTCTGGTCCTCTCTCTTCGCTCGTGTACCTCTTCGGGATAGTTTTGTATTTCGGTTATGTTTTCCCCGTTTCCGGTTCGGTGTTGTTTTCCATACTTCCTCTGTGAGTTCTTTCCCTTTCCTTTCGTCCAGTTCTTTCCCATCTCAGTTCTCCCGTCGTCTCTACGTCCACAGACGTTTTGACTATTCCTCGGATCTCTTTCGATTTCCGATTTTACTGCTCCTTTTCGGAGCTCGGTTTTTGTGGCCCGCGGGTCGTGAATTAACACGCCCACACTCCTCCACTGGAGCAGCAAAGTTCTCAGGGACGGCTGCGGCTCTTAAACCTTTCTCTAATCAGGCCGCAGTCCACCGGAAACAGAGGTTATTTGACGTTAATTTCCACTGCAATAAATCACTTACGAAGTGCTCTTAATCGTTTTTTTAACAAATCTCTTTTCTCTTGATCTTGAACGATTTCACTAACTTCATTCAGTCTCCTAAATACGACATCTTCTTCTAGAAGGATAACTTTTCCTTTCTGGTCTGATAAAGCAATTTTTCCATTAATATATTTTATTAATCTAACTCTAGAATCATGATTTATTTTATATTTAGTATTGCCATTATCCTCATCTAAAACATAGATATTATTTTCATTAGCAGTATTAGATGCCCATATTGAGCTATCAATTTTTATTAAACAGTCAATTTTTCCAACGAAATTTCTTTCCCAGTCTTTTGATGAAATAATAGTTCCATTATCATTACCTACACACAAATAATGTTCGTTTTTCAGGACTGAACTTATAGGGTATTCTTCAAATTGTATTATATCCATCACACCATCCTTAATTTCTGTAACCATACCATTACTATGCCCGAGTAAGAAACCTAATTCAGTTTCAATTCCCATAGTAATGGGACTATTTCCTTCAATTTTCTTATGAGATAATACATAATCGCTATTTACAAATAAACAACCACACCTTGGTCTTCCGATACCTAAAACTAAATCATCCGATGACATCCCAATAAACCATGGTTTTTCTTCAAAAATAATTTTTTTAATTAATTTTGAATTCCTATCAAACTTGAGTAAGGTTGTTTCCGTATAATCCTGGACTTCTATTTCATATAATGAAGAAGTTACCCATATTGAATCATTGTCAATTTTAATCAAATCACTAGAGCCTCCTATATCTACAGTCCATTCTAATTCTCCAGTTTCAATTTTCATTGCATGTAATTCGGCAGAAGCGGTAAAATAAATTCTATCACTTATACCTATATCTGAAATGGGGCCATCTACTTTACATTGCCATTTTTCATGCCCATTATCAATGTCCCAAGAAACTATTCTTCCATCTTTCGACCCCGAAATCAACATATTTTTATGGATGACCAAGCATGTACATTCACTGCCCAAATCTCTAACAAAAGACGCAATCTCTTCCAGTGAACGATTTTTCATCACAATTCCTAATCCTTTCTATGCTTTGTTGCTTTCGTACATATCTTCATAATTCATACAAAAATTCTACTTTATCTTGAAGATATTTAACAAAATCATCTGGCGAAGGTTCATTTCCAGTTGCCTCTTTAATCAATTCAGAGGGTTCAATGATACTTCCCCGAGAATGTACATTTTTACGCATCCATTCCAATAAGGGGGTAAATTCTCCCTT
>Ga0066609_10001629_pt1 | contig 12769 bp, 9 predicted proteins | sample SaaInlV_DNA_150m_FD_60378 | JGI IMG/M metagenome (GOLD analysis project Ga0066609, IMG submission 60378) | Marine microbial communities from expanding oxygen minimum zones in the Saanich Inlet - SI075_LV_DNA_150m | ecosystem: Environmental > Aquatic > Marine > Unclassified | place: British...
TGCAAGCAGGTTATTTTGTGTGTAATTTGCCAAGATATTTATAGTTTGGTTGTCTGCACTAAAGTTGTAGTGCTTTAACCTACTATTTATCCAAGCGGGAATTTGATTGGGAAATAACGGCCATATTTGGAGCACAACAGCATTTTTATCAAATTTTTGCACCCATGATAGTTTTTTTTCACTAGCTGATAATTTAGGGCAAATAATTATGATAATTGTATCATTGTCATTGCTGCTCCAGTACTGTTCTAATATTTTAAGTGCTTGCTTAGATATTTTGTTTTTGGTTAAATTAATTTTATATAAGTTTTTATTACTAAATAGGGATGTGTTATTAGATTTCAATGAAAATTGTTGCCACGCATCATCTTTGTCTAAATGCAGAGTTTGATTTATTTGAAATTTGTTTTTTTTTGCGGCGTCTGATATCAATTTAATACATTGTTGCTGTTGCCATATTTCATCACCAGTTATTAGATAAGAGTTTTCAAGCTTATTAGCTATAGCTTTAGCTAGTTCTTCGAATTTTATTTGCAAAACATTTACCTCTAATAATGGCTTAGTTTGTTTATTTTTACACCAATGTAAGTAAGTTGCAATTTATTTATTATTTAAATGGTTATAAGTATAAAAAACATTTTATTGTATTATAATCCGTCCTGAATAATAATATAGGTAAGTTGGAAATATTTATTATGGAGGATAATTTATAATGAAGCTTATAGATATAAAAAAGCTGCAAACAATTATAAATAAAGTTGGTCTATTAAATTTTTTTGATACTGTTATAAACAGATTGGAACATGATTTTAAAAGATGGGATAGTTTTGAAAAAAATGCTCGTCATGCGACTCACTCTAAACATGGTGTTATTGAGTTAATGCCTGCTAGCGATAGTGAGTTCTATTCCATGAAGTTTGTCAATGGTCACCCGATTAATCCTAGCTTTGGCAAGTTATCAGTAATGGCTGTTGGTTTACTTGCCAGGGTTGAAGATGGCATGCCCCTTATGTTTTGCGAGATGACACTGCTTACAGCTATTCGGACTGCTTGTACTTCGGCATTGGTTGCAAAATATGCAGCTAGACCTGAATCAAGTGTGTTAGGGTTTATTGGTACTGGAGCTCAGTCAGAGTTTCAAGCTATTGCCTTTAGTAGGATTTTTAATATAAAAAAAGTATATGGCTATGATATAGATCGTAATGCTGCTATAAAAACAAAAAATAATCTTGCAAAATTTAATATTGATTTTACTGTGGTAGATTCTATTGCTGATGTCTTAGTTAATTGTGATATTCTAACTACAGCAACTGCATCTAAAAAACAAGATGTGCTTGTCCACTATAAAGATATACCTCTAGGTTGTCATGTAAATGCTATTGGTGGTGATTGTCCTGGCAAAACTGAGTTGAATATAAATGAATTCAGCAATTCGAATGTTATAGTGGAATATACTCCGCAAACTAAAATAGAGGGAGAAATTCAAAATTTAAAAAGTAATTTAGATGTACTTGAGCTGCACGATATAATAAAATCTAATGTTAAGGCTAGGGAAAATAATGACGAAATCACTTTATTTGACTCAGTAGGGTTCGCACTCGAGGACTACTCAATTTTGAGAGTGTTATATGATGCTGTATTAGAGCAAAATATAGTTGCATCTTCTGATTATATCCCTAAAATAGATAACCCAAAGAACTTGTTTGAAATGTTTATAGAAATGGATTGAGTATGGATAATATTAGCTACAGCGAAGACAAAATAAATATTATGCCTTATATAATATGGTCAGTTGCTGTATTTTGTTTATTATTTCAATTTTTGTTACAGTTTTCTTCGGGCATAATGACTAATCAATTAATGGAAACATTTAATTTAACTGCATCAAGAGCAGGTTTTTTAGCCGGATCTTATTATCATATTTATGTGTTACTACAAACCCCCGCTGGTTTTTTAACTGATCGATATGGTCCTAGGCGCTTGCTATCATATGGCTCTGTAGTTTGTTGTATAGGTTGCTTAGCCTTTTCCCACTCAAACGTTTTTGTGCAGGCTGAAATAGGGCGTTTATTAATGGGCGGAGGATTGTCATTCGCTTTTGTTGGAATGGTATATATAACTGCAACTGTGTTACCTTCTAGCATGTTTTCTTTGATGATTGGCGTTGCAGAGACACTAGCAATATTAGGGACTTTAATCAGCGAGTTGTATTTATCTAGCTATATAGACATAATTGGCTGGAGAATTTTTATTAATTTAGCTGCTGTAGTTTCTTTAGTGCTGGGGGTATTATGTTTGTTTTTGATACCTTCAAAAAATGATGGTAGTGAAGACAATGATGTTGCTAAGGATGTTTTGTCCTTTAAGGATGTGTTTGAGCAGTTTATTGATTTGTTAAAAAAACCAGTGGCTTGGGCAAATGGATTATATGCAGGCTTTATGTTCGCTGTGTTGACAACATTTCATGGTTTATGGGCGCAGCCTTTTTTAATTGAGGCTTATGGCCTAAGTGTCTATGATTCTGGTCATTTTTGTTCATTAATGTTGGTGGGTGCTTCAATCGGATTCCCTCTAGCTGGCTGGTTAGGTGGTAAATTAAGAGAAACAAAATATTTGCTTGTTTTTGCAGCTATTGCTGAAGCAATTACACTGTTAGCTATTTTGAGTTTTACGAGTATTCCGCATTATGTATTAGCAATTTTATTAATTTTAGCGGGTTTTTTCACAGGCGCATATATTTTGTGTTACTCTATATCTCATAATATAGTTGGTGCAGGCTCAAAGAGCACTAGTATTGGCTTTACTAACACTTTAGCTGTTGTTACAGCTCCTTTGATGCAGCCATTTGTTGGGTATTTATTAGATCACATAGCAGGTGGGTCAAAGTACACAATTATAGATTTTCAGCTTGCTTTAGGAATTATGCCGCTATGTTTGATTGTGGCTGCTATCTTGGCATGTTTTTTGCCTACGGCAAATAAAAACATCCAAAATTAATTCGAAATATAAAAATGTAATTTTGAGTCCTGTTCTAGTTTATCATACTTGTATATTTATATTATGGTCTATACCTTGTTTTTAACGGTATAGTTTCACCCTTTATTTTCATGCATATTTAATGTGTTGTAAATAAAAGGAGAAGACGTGGACATTGACTACTTAAAATGGAATAACTTATTATCCTTAATAGAGCGTGATCATACAATTCTTCGTGGCTTTATTGATAATCTTAAAATATTTATAAGTTTAGAAGGTTTAGATGACCGCTCACTCAGTAAAAGTTGGAAGGATATTAGACACTCTTCTAATGAAAAAGATATGTTTTTTACCCGTTATATTGAAAAACTTACATATATAAATAGAAAAAGAGAAAATCTACTCGGTATTAAAAATAAATATAGAGATATTGTTGTTAAAGATGAAATTTATTTACATGGTTTGCTTGATTCATACATAAAATTTGAAGCTATGGAAAATGACGGCATGGATAATGTGGTATCATTATACTTAAATATGGCTAAATATATAATTAAATTAAAAGTAAAGGCCAAGTCATTGTATAGATCTGATAGCTCAAATGAAAATTATCGAGAGCTCCTTAAACTTATACAAGAGTTTTATAATTATATGGCTCTATATAAAAGTGAAATTACTGAAAACATATTATATAGATTCGAAAGCCTATCAGAGCATGGCTTTGTAAATCAACCATTATTATCCATAGTTAACCAATTTTCACCCTCATCGGAGAAAATAACATTAGATGATTTTTCTGGTGGATGGACTAAAGATAGGTTTAATCTATATTTTAATTTTATAACTAATGGCATCTCTGCTGACCACAAATCACGTATGGCAAATATAAACTGGGGCTTTGGCATAATTCTGAGGCGTGATGATGGGGTTTTAGCTGCATTCCCTAGTATTTTTAAAAGTAATGAGTTACTTCTAATAAAGCCGTGGTTTGGTTTTATATTTAGGGGGAGGATGCTTTTATACACGCTGTTTAGTGATTCTTATTTACAATTGTCAATTTATCATAAACATAAGAGAGCTAGTGATTTTATAAATCAGATGTTAGATATGGAGGCTGCAAAAAACAATGAAGGCATTGCAGATGGATTAAATAGTATTTTAATTGCTATAGACTCATTAGAATCTGAGTTTGCTAGAGTTGATAGTGAGTATCGATCTCTTTGGTGGATATTTAGTGCTCATGCAATTGATATTTGTAAAAGATGGCTTTTACACGTAAATTCTCAAAAAACTATATTGCTAAATTCATCTATTAAGCTTGCTACTAAAATACTAAGTGAAAAAGATATTATGTTAGATTTAATGTCTTCTAAAAAAGGGCATGATAACTTTATTAAAGTAGTAAAAGTATTAAATGATTCTAAGCTACCAGATTGTTATGATAATTTTTCTGGCGTAAATAATGTCATTGCAATCAACATATTAAGAAACATTTTTGAGTGTTTACTCTACTCTAGTATTAATAAGAATAAATCAAAGATATATCTAGATTTTATTTTCAAGAGTGATTTTAAAAATATATTAATATCTATTTTAGGATCTGAGGACTATTATTATCTTTCTAAATTAAATAATATTTTACAAGACACTTCTAATTTTCCAACTAAAGATATCTATACTTTGTTGTTAAAATTATATACTAAGTTTAATTTTGAAAATGTGATTTGTGATATAGACCCTGCTTTTGTTGAAAATAATTCTGCATTGTCAACTTTGTTACAATGCGTAATTAATAAAGAGTATGTAAAAGATGGATCTCTTACTGATTCTAGGTTTAATGAAGCTTTGCAAAGTATGTCATTAGGTTTAAAGGGTGGGTTAAGGTTTCCTGGGATAACAAACTGCCCTAAGGTTAAAGCGCCAAATGTATGTGCTGTCATCGATTCTCTTTTGCAAAAAAATGAGGTGGGTCTAACTACTATATTGTCTAGCTTAGCATTTAGAGACAACTTCAATTTTGAGTTGTTTCTATACCCAAAGGGACACCAGAAGCTAACTAATGCGATTAATGTATATAGGAAAAGCCAGAATAACATCTGCCCATATTTGCAGCAATTGATTTTAGATTATGGTGATAACGGAGCTAAGATAAGCTATGGCTTTGATATTGCCATCAAAGATTTAGATATGGGCAAGTCACTAGTGATGGTTTTAGAAGAAAGTTATGTAAAGATCCTAAGAGAGATTAATATTGAGTTATCGAGTGAGCTTACATCACTTATCCAGCAGCATGCTTTTGCAGTGTTAGAAAATGCAGTTGCTGATGATGATCTATGTAGAGTTAATTCTTTATTAGAAGGGTCTAATATGCGGGAGAGTGTTTTTTATTCGGGCACTATATTGCATGATTTAGATTTATATTTAAAAGAAATTTCTGATAATAATTGGTCAAGATCGTTAATTAAGGTTATGTCAGTTTTAGCCACCCGTGAGCAGTTACAAAATTATTTTTGCATGATATTTAGAAGTTTAGCTTTATACGATGAGAGTTATGACTTAAGTGATATTCTGTTATATTTAAAAGAAATGGCTGTTACAAATGAATATTTTTGGTCATGCTTTGGTCTATCTATAGCTAGGTCTAATCATCTTGAACATATATTATCGTTATCAATAAAATCTTCTTATGATGGGTTTGAAAAATATGAGTTTTTAGAGCTTGTGTTGGGTAATAATAAATTTTGTGATTTCCATAACCTGCTTGTTTTGCAGCAGCAGTGGCAACTTGTTAAGCTTCAGTGGCAGTGTCAAATTGAAATTGATTCTAGCATATGCTTTCTTGAGCATAATATGCATTTTATAGAAAATGCTAATGATAAACTATGCTTTATTATTTCTTGGCTTGAAGATAATGTTCAGGTTAAAAACTATGAAATATATTATCAAGAGAAACTGAAAAAGTTAGTAGAATTAATATGGCATGACTTTGCTAATATGGTGAAATCTAACTTATTATCGAGCACTATGTTTTCATTAAATAGTTATAAGGATGTTATAGAGAGGTTACTTTGTTTAGAAACTCTGAATTCAGAGCTTAGTTTGCAGCTTAACTTTTTATTGTGGGTTATAAGTGTTGAGCCATATATTTCTACAACACCTATACGTGTTTTTCATAGTATACAAGATGGCCTCTCTACATCTACATGGATGAATAGTTTAAGTTTATATTTGCTATTGTTGGGTGCTTACCCTGAATCATTAAAAGATAAAGTAATTTTAATACTTGGTGACTATAAGAGTTTAATTAGTATATCTGGGGTAGTGTTTTTTTGGCAGAAGCAGATACTTAATATACATAATGATAATGATCCATTTTTGTTACTACCTGCATTGCAAGATACTGTAGATAAAGTAGTTATACCCGTAAATGATAATGGCATTCGTGATGAAGTTTATGTTCAATTAGAGCATGAGTTTCAGCGTATTGAAAAATTATATGTTAGTAAGCGTATAGAGCATGATGATATTCAGTTTTTGAAAATAAGTTTAAACACCTTGCAAGTTAGCGCATTAGGGGCAACATCTGCATTCAAAGATAATGTTGATTTATTAATATCTAGGATTAACTTACTAATTACAGCAATAGAGATGAATGATCCATTTAGAGAAAATCCCGAGCGTGGATTTGTTGGAATAAACATATTCGCTACTATTTTTAATTCACCAATTTTAAAAGAGGAAGATTTATGCAAAACTCAAATATCCCACTGTCCATGTTAGAAGCTAATAAAAGCTATCATATGCGCTTAAATAATGGTTTAGATATGTTTCAGCAGGAATATGAGCTGCGAAAAATAGAAATTCCTAAAAATATTATAAGTGATATTGCAACGCTTAGAGATCTTATACAAACGACAGTAGGTGAAGACTTTTTATATGAGCGCTTTAAGAATGCTGTCACAAAGATGTGGACATGGGAAGATGTCTTTAGTTATTTTAATAGTAATGATTTAACTACTAAAAACTATATGTTTATTGTGCTTAACTCTTTAAGTAAAGATCGTATAATTACTGAGTTGAAAAAAGATAAGTGTACTTTAAATAATTCAATTACTAGTATTGAGAAACAACATGCTTCAAAAATTGATTTAATAAATTCGCTACATAAAGAGGAGTTAACTGCTATGCAGAAAGCATTAGATGCAAATACACATGATCAAAAAAAGATGGTGCTAAACTCACAGAAAGAAATTATGTTATTAAAGAAGCAAGTAAATAGTTTGCAGGAACGGTTAATGTCAGGAGATAGTAGTGTTGTTGTACAGCTAACTAAACAGAACTCTGAGCAATTGACACAAATTGCCTTGTTGCAAAAAGAAATATTGAACTATAGGAATAAAGATAGATTATTACAAGTAGCAGAAGCAAAGCAAAGTATAAGACAGCATCCACAAGGTCAAGTTCAAGGGCTACTAAACGGTGAGTCCTCGCTTAAAAGGGTAGTAGATAGTAAAGAAAGCACTTTAACACAGGCAATATAATGCTAACTTTTATTGGCAACTAAATGTAAGGGGTTAGAGAATGTTGTTGTTTATTTTGTTTATACTACTTGTTATGTATTATGTAAGATCATTAGTGCTAAGTTATATTTATAATATCGGGTGTAATTTTACTAATACCATTTTTGCATATTTGCCATTTAACGATACTACTAATGCGACAGATAGTACTTCATTTAAAATAAGTGAAGCTGCAGCTATCAGAAGAGACTGTGATAGGCTTGGTGTTTTATCAGATAATTCAGAGTATGAATTATACTTTAAGGGTTGTGGGGTTTAGTTCTGGCTTATTAGCATTTTTGTTTATATATTCTTCCCTAATATTATCTATTGCTATTACTACATCCTTAGGCGTGATTTTTTTTGGGTCCCCAGATATACTATTGATCTTTATTTTTGGAGGCTTAAATGTTGCGTATATTGGTATCATTATTGCAGATAGTGCTAGTGAAATCATAATTAAAACATATACACCTGTTAGTAGGGGTGCTGTAGCAAATATGGCCGTTATACTAAATGTAGAGTATAAACTAAATGCTGTGTGGCTAAGAAGAAAAAATATGCCAAAATTATAGCGTTGCCTTTCTTGTTTGGATGTTTCTATATCGAATATGCCCTTAATTTCATTAATATTATAATTAAATCCTAAGGATAGATCGGGAGCAAAAACTTGATCTTCATTATTGTTTTTGCCGAGTAGCCATTTAATACGTTCGTAGTTACTTGTAACATTGAAATTCCTATTATAAAGGAAGCATGCAGAGAATAGCAGGCATATAGCTGGAAATAATACAGGAATGAATATTGGTGCAATAAATATAGATAGAGCAGCAATGCATTCGGTAGTAGAAATATTTTTAGTGTCAGATTTTTTGTGAGGTAGTATTAGTACTCTATAAAAGGCTGCTGCTGTCAGTAATGCTGCAGGTATTGCAAATGCTGTTAGTATTGTAATTCCTGTCACATGAAAAAATGAATAGGCCCATGCAAGAGATGTTATTTTTACGCTGAAGAATTTAAAAATGCCAGCAACTAATGTTGTTACTAATGTTATTACTTTTAATGCAGGTATTAATAACGAAATTGAGCATGGGTTTTGTATAACTGGACTAAAGTTTAGTGCAAAAAACAAAAACGGGTATAATTTGTAGTCGCTGATCATGCGAGAATCTATATAGTCTCTTCTTTCTGATATATATATTAAATCATTAACTTCTTTTTGATACATGGTTGTTTTATTATCAATGTTATAGCATAAGTCAGCAGCTGCTAATTTGAGATAGTAGTTGTTATATGTATATGCTTGTAGCTCACCTGCCTTTATTGCAAGACTAGCTGCAGTATCACCAATTACCGTAGAGTTTCCATGTATAATTATATTTAGAAGTCCACTCATACTATGATTTTACACCTTCTTTGGGATATAGTGAGGCCTCGGCTAAGGGAGGTGCTGAAGGGATAGTACCTGTTAAGTCATCTCCTGATGCAGGTGTCCCACCACCAAAGTCAGATGAATCACGTTGTTGTACTTGTGTTTTTATTGCTTGTTGTGGGATATTTTGCATCGTCTCTGCTCTATGTTTATTGAAGCTAATAAGGCTTATGTGCCAAGTGAACACTTTGGTTTTTAAAAAGCCTTTTAGGTTCTCTAGTAAATTATCAGAAGGTCCGCTAGGGGTTGAATTGAAGTTGATATATGTTGCTAATGCAATAAAAGAATAAAACATTATAGGTAGGTAGTATATAGCAACTATAGAGGGCGCAAGTATTTTTAAGTAAATAAATGGCAGTATGCCAGTTAATAAGAATGTGAGGGTGCATATTGACATGAACTTTTTATCAGTATCATGCTCATCATTTTCTTCATTATCTTTATATGCATAGCCTGCTGATACAGCTCCTGCGCTATACGCTAGGATGGAGTAGTTTACAATTAGTATAGCAAAAGTAGTTAAGCTCATTAATGAAACGCTATAAAATAACAAGCAGATTAATATATGAGATGAAAATAGTAACGTGCTAATTTCAGATGAGGCTCTTTCTTTATTGTTACTTGCATCAGGGTTTAAAATTGTGTTTAATAATTTTTTTGGTGTTGGGTAATAGCTCACGTGCGCCTCTCATTTGTAAGTTATATTATAAACAGTCCCCCAATTTTAAGTGACATATTGTTAAATATCAAGTTTTATTCTACTACAATGAGGTAGCTAGACATGCCTCTTTTTACATCTAGTAGTATCTCTTTGTCACTTTGTTTGCCAACTATGTTTATCTCCTTTGTGAATTCATCTAGATTGCTAATTTTTTTGTTATTTAGAGAGGTAATCACATCTCCTCGCCCAAGGCCGCCTAACCAAACTTTGCTACCTTGATGCACGCTAGTTACTATAACTCCTTTTGTCCGTTTGTTGCTATTATCAATTTCATCGTAATCTATTAACGTCATGCCGCTTAAGATTGATTCATCAGATTTTTTTAAGGTTTCTTTTATTGAGCCTAATGTGGCATATTTTTGTTGCATTAAGTTGTCCCTTTCAATACTAAAGGCGACTTTTGATCCTTCACGCAGTACCCCAATATAACTTTTAGCTTCATCTGCTGTATATATATCCTGATCATCGATGCTAACTATTATGTCTTTTGGCTTAAGTTCTGCTTTCTCAGCAGCTGAGCCTGGTGTAACTGAGTTAATTATTGCGCCATGCTTAGTATGGACTTTTAATGCTTTTGCAAGTTGAGGTGTTAATTCTTGCATTGTGACCCCTAACATGCCTCTTTTAACATCTTTATATTGTATTATTTGTTTTATAATGTTGGTCATCATGTCTGATGGAATTGCAAAGCCAATACCTATGTTGCCGGCATTTCCCGTTGAAAGTATTGCGGTGTTTATACCAACAAGTTCACCTGATAAGTTAATTAAAGCTCCACCAGAGTTGCCTGGGTTTATTGGTGCGTCTGTTTGAATGAAGTTATTTAGGCTGTTGTTAGCATTTCTATGTAGGCCACTTACAATCCCTGAAGTTACTGTTTGATGGAGGCCAAATGGGTTCCCAATAGCAGTAACATAATCACCAACTTTTAAGTCTTTTGATCTGCCAATTTCTATTTCAGATAAGTTTTTAGCTGAAATATGGAGTATGGCAATGTCACTTATGGCGTCTTCACCAACAGTGTTGGCTAAATATTTGCGGCTGTCATTTAGGGTTATTAAAATAGTGCTGGCATCATGAACAACATGGGCATTGGTAACAATTAGTCCGTGTTTAGCATCTATGATTACGCCTGATCCAAGCTCTACTAAACTCCCTTTTTTGTTTTGCTCTTTGTCGTCATTTGAATATGGGTCTTGACCAAATTTTGGGTCATGTTGAGATCTTATGTTAACCACAGTTGGCATTACTTTAGTAAGCATTGGATTTAGGCTATTTACAGGTGCTTTTTCGCCAGCTTGAGTTATGCTAGAAAATAATATTACAGCGGCACTTAGTATAATTTTGTATTTTTTCATATTATCCCTTTGAGTAATTATCCATATTTAAAACCACTAATTAATTCTAGCATTTTTACTGCATGTTTTCTAGCTTATTTTATCCAAATACAAGATGCTATCCTGCCAGAATTTATGCCGTCACGCCTTGCTGAAAACAGATCGTTTTTATGATTTTTAGTACATAAATTTGCTGAACTTATTTGTCTGACACCTTCAAGTCTTAGCAATGTTTCACTAATTTCATTTAGATTTGCATGAAATTTGTTGTCTTTTACTGAAAAACAGCTGTGAAGCTTTGGCTGTATTGTGCAAAAAATATCTTTTACTTCAGGCCCAATATTATAACATTTGTAACAAATGCATGGCCCGATCCAGGCAATAATATTATCGCTTTTTATTTTTTGTATTGTGTTTTTAATTATATTTGTCGCTAGTCCCTTCCAGCCTGCATGTATAGCTGCGACAAAGGTTCCTTGAGTGTCTGTTAGTAATATAGGCACACAATCTGCAGTTAATACAGCACAAACTGTTCCTCTGTTATTTGTAAATACAGCATCTGCATTAACGTTATAGTTATTTTTCTCGGCTTGAATGACCGTGTTTGTGTGCTTCTGCTTTAACCATTTAACCTCATGACCAATATATTCATTTATTTTTTTTCTATTAAGTTCGACTGCGTATTTGTCATCATTAGCGTGCATTGCTAAATTTAAGCTAAAATAATTTTTGTTGCGGCTAAATCCAGCCGCTCTGGTTGTTGTAAAGGCGGTGATATGTTCGGGGGCCTGCCAGTTAGCGGGTATTGTTACAAGATTAGACTCAAATATTACTTTGCTCATTTTATTGTACTATATCTAGAGAATTTAATAGTTCTTCAAAGTCGCTAGGGTAGGGGCAAGTGAATTTTATTCTTTCATTAGTGCCCGGGTGGTCAAGTTCTAGTTCAAAAGCATGTAGTGCTTGCCTATCTAATTTTTTTATAGAATTTAATATATGCGGAGCTGTGTTTGATGAAATAGTGGTTTTGCCATAGGTTTTATCACCAACTATTGGGTGTTTTATATGGCTCATGTGTACTCTTATTTGATGAGTCCTACCGGTTTCAATATTAACTTGCAGTAACGTATGCTTTTCAAATTTTTTTATGACTCGATAGTGTGTTATGGCTTCTTTTCCATTCGGGTTAACTGTCATAGCTGTTCTTTTGTTAGGGTCTCTTCCAATTTTATTTACTATAGTTGCACCAGCTATAATTGTGCCGGTAATTATGGCATGGTATGTTTTGAGTATGGTTCTATTTTGAAGCTGCGTGACTAATGACTTGTGTGCCTTTAGTGTTTTTGCTACGACCATAATGCCACTGGTGTCTTTATCTAGTCTATGTACAATTCCCATGCGAGGTAGCTTGTTTTGATTTTCGTCGTAGTAATGGAGTGCATTGGCAAGAGTGTTATCTGCCTGACCTGCACCTGGATGCACTGTTAGCCCCGCAGGTTTGTTTATTAAAAGTATTTCTTCATCTTCAAATATAATATTTATTTTTATATTTTGCTTATGCCAGGTATCATTTTGGTTGGAAAGCTTAATTTTAATTTCTATATGATCTTTATAGGTTATTTTTTCTTTGGCTTTTAATATAGTGTCTGAGTTTATTTTAACGTTACCTTGTTTTATCCAGGTGCTAATATTGCTACGGCTATATTCCGGAAGTTGGGTGGCAAGGTATAGGTCTAGCCTCATT
>Ga0066609_10001652_pt1 | contig 12683 bp, 7 predicted proteins | sample SaaInlV_DNA_150m_FD_60378 | JGI IMG/M metagenome (GOLD analysis project Ga0066609, IMG submission 60378) | Marine microbial communities from expanding oxygen minimum zones in the Saanich Inlet - SI075_LV_DNA_150m | ecosystem: Environmental > Aquatic > Marine > Unclassified | place: British...
GCTATTTAGAGTTAATCGGTTCTCAGGGTATGATAGATTGGGTGATACTAACTCAATTACGGTGGCAATAGAGAATTCATGGTTAAACCCAGCTAATGGTGATGAGCTTTTAAAAGTTGATATTGGGAAAAACTATGCGATTAATTATCACAAGGTTTGTTTGTCTCAAGACTGCAGTGAAGATGTTCAGTCTCATGATCATTGGTCTCCATGGCAGTTAAAAGCTTCTGTTTTAGATCATAACATTAAAAGCAGTGTTATTTTGTCAGTAGATAATGATTTTAAAAAGTCTAATAGTGCTTATTTTGATCTTGCATATATTAAAGGAGCTAATGAGGCTAAAGTTTATTATAATTTTGTTCGTTATTTAGATCTTTATCCGATGAATGTTGAGCGTTCTCATTTGGTCGGAGGTGAGTTTAAAGCGGCACTTAGCCAGGATTGGGATATGTTTTCTGAGGCCCAGTATAATGTGGCAAGTAATGATGTGTTTGGGTATGTTATTGGTTTTCACTACCATAGTTGTTGTTTTGATACTAAAATAGGATGGCAGAGGCGTTATACTGGTGTTGATGGCGGCAATAATAAAATATACCAAAATAATTTAATATTTAAGTTTTATTTTGCTGGGATAGGTGGCGCTACATAAATCTTGTGTATGATTGTTTAATATGATAAAATTCAACAGTTTGTATGTGGAGCAGTGTTTTGAAGTATATTATTCCTAAGTTTTTCTCAATAATATTATTAAATATATTAACGCAGGTGTTTGCGGCTGAAGTTGATGCTATAGCAGCTATTGTTGGAGATAAAGTGATTACTAACTTAGACGTTGCTCATTTAAAGTCTTTTATGCTGGTGCAAGGCCGATTAAGCTCTGATAATTTATCTGATCCTGGTATAAATGATGCTATGCTTAATTTGGGTGTTGAAAGAAGATTAATGTTAAATTACGCAGCAGGGCCAACTACTGAAATGCCGAAAGATGACAAATTACTGGGGTATTTTTTAAAACATCAAAACTTAGACTCAGCTAAATTTCAGGCATCTTTAGATGCTAATGACCTTAGTAAAGAAAATTTTGTTTCTTTCTTAGAAGAGGATTTTTTAATTCAGCAGCACCAAAATAGCTACCTTGCCGGCAGAATTTCTATTTCAGATAGCAGGGCAAAAAACTATATATCAGATTATAATCAAAATAATACAAAGTATCATGTTGTAGATTTTCATGTCCAAAAAAGTGGAGGGGGGCTAACTGCTGCATCTTTCTCAGATATGATAAGTAGCGCGGTTAAAAATTATAGCGCTGGGTCTGAAGTTATATCTCCTGTGATGGCAAATGATCTTGGAGTAAGAGTTTTGGGAGATTTTCCTGAGCTATATAAAAATGTTATCTTAAATCTAAAGGAGTCAGTTGCAAGCTATATGGTAATAGCAGACAATGGTTACCATGCCTTGCTTTTGCAAAACAAGCAGGTTCCAGCAGAATTGTCTGTTCAGGATGCCAAGCAAATACTTTATTCTCAAGAAGCAGGTGACTCTATTTCATCTTGGTTGAGAGACTTGAAGAAGTCTGAGTATATCAAGATTACATAAATAATTAAGTAGTACTTTTATATGCCACGAAAAATGACAAAATTAGGGCAGCATTTTTTAATAGACCATTACACAATAAATATGATTGTAGGCTATGTTGTCTCAAATTCAAATTATAATTTAGTTGAAATAGGGCCAGGTATGGGCGCCCTTACCATACCTGTTTTGGGATTGGGCCATGATATTACAGCAATTGAGTTAGATTCTAATATAGTGCCAAAATTGCAGGCAAAATCAGGGTGCGGCGATAGGCTTAAAGTAATAAACAAAGATGCTTTGCATGTGGATTTCAGTGAACTTCCACATGACTCAGGCTTATGTGTTTTTGGAAACCTGCCTTACCAAATATCTGCATTATTAATGCTGCGTCTAGGGCAGTATGATGGTCTTGTAAAAAAGATGATATTTATGGTGCAAAAAGAGGTGGCGCTACGTTTAGCAGCCGCTCCAGGGACGCATGAATATGGTCGGTTGTCTGTTATGGTGCAGGCTTGGTGTGAAATAAAAATAGTGTTAGCTGTTGCAAAAGATTGTTTCAGCCCGCCACCTAAGGTCGAGTCTAGTGTTTTTATAGCTACGCCAAGAGTCCGCATGTCCACAGCTGCTATGGACTGGGATTTATTTGAAAAAGTTGTAAGGCTAGCTTTTCGCCATAAGCGTAAAATGTGTTATAGCAGTTTTAAACAATTTCTAACTGTAGATCAGTGGCATGACCTTGGGTTTTCAGCAACTTTAAGGCCAAGTGATTTGTCTGTTGAGGATTATATATCCTTAACAAAACACATTCAAAATAATGTTCCATTAGATATATTTGTATCAAATGCGTAGTACTTTTCCTGTTATAGCATCGATTATTTTGCTTGCGCCACATAATTTATCAATTTCTCCAGGAACCACATAATCTATACTATTCCCAAATGTATTTATAACCTCATCACTATTTGTCGCTGCGGCTTTATTATGGATATTTGCACTAGTTGATACTATCGGTTTGTCATATAGGTCGCATATATTTTTTATGGTTGGATTGTTGCTGATTCTAATTGCAACTGTGTTATATTTTCCTTTTATAATTGCGGGCACTTGTGGCGCTGCAGGAAAGAGCCATGTTGTGTGTCCCGGCCAGCTTTTAAATATTTTTTTATAGTGTGACTCAGGCATCTTTTGAGTTAGTCTTTTAACTTGTTCCCATTTTGCAGCTACAATAATTAAACCTTTTTCTGGCGGCCTTTTTTTTATTTCTATTATTTTTTTGAGTGCTTTTTCATCCATAATATCACAACCTATGCCAAACATGGCCTCTGTTGGATATGCTATTATTTTACCTTGCCTTAAAAAAGATACGGCAATATCTATTTCGCTAGTCATACTCTTTTCTGTTATTTATCCGCTTCAGGAGCTGGCTTTTTATCTCCGCACTCTGGGCATACTAGTTCTTTACCAAATCTTTTTGTTTCTTTTAGGGTGATAAATGGCCAGCTACATTTTGCACATGCAGTAGCTATAGGTTCATTCCATACTGCGTAGCGACATTTTGGATATTTATCACACGAATAGAAGAAGCTTCCTCTTCTAGACTTTCTTTTCAAAAGAGTTCCTTTTTCGCATTTTGGGCAAGTTATATTGGTATCTTCTGGTTTTTCTAGTGGTTCCATATGTTTGCAGTTTGGATAGTTACTGCAGCCTATGAATTTACCATAGCGCCCTGCTTTTATTACAAGCTCATGCTCACATTTTGGGCACTTTCTGTCTTTAACTACTTCTGGTGGTTCCTCGGGCTCATTGCTTTCCCCATCAATGTTTCTTGTATATTTGCAGTCAGGATAGTTGTCACAGCCTATAAATTTTCCTCTTTTACCAAGTCTTATCGAGAGTTGATTCTCGCACTCTGGGCATTTTTCATCTATTTCTTCATGTGTGACATCTTTTCTAGATACGTCGCTATCAATTTGGTCTACTTTTTGTTTAAATGGGCTCCAGAATTTATCGAGTAATGGCACCCATTTAATTTCGCCTCTAGATACTGCATCGAGCTCATCCTCTAACCCAGCAGTAAAGCCATAGTCTACATATTGCGTTAAATACTTTGAAAGGAAGTCACACACGATGGTGCCTGTGTCGGTTGGTTGAAACCTTTTTTGTTCAAGAATCACATATTCTCTATTTTTAAGTGTTTGGATAATGCTGGCATAAGTAGAAGGCCTGCCTATTCCATATTCTTCTAAAGTTTTAACTAGTGATGCCTCACTGTATCTAGGTGGTGGCTCTGTAAAATGTTGTTCACTGGCTATTTTTTCAAGATCAACTATCTGGCCAACTTTAAGATTCGGTAGTTTAACTTCTTTTTTATTGTCTTTTTTATCATCATTACCTTCTTCATATACGGCAAGAAATCCTGGCTTTGCAATAGTTGAGCCATTAGCTCTAAATATGCCGACGCTGCCGCAGCCTAAATCTATTTTAGTTGCCATTATTGTCGCGTTTATCATTTGGCATGCTAGTGTTCTTTTCCAGATAAGCCCATACAGTTTTTGTTGGTCTTGTGATAGGAATTTAATAACATCTTTTGGTATGTTGTTAATGCTAGTTGGGCGTATAGCTTCGTGAGCTTCTTGAGCATTTTTTGCTTTAGTTTTATATGTGTGAGGGGCCGCTGGCATTTGATCAGCGCCAAAATTACTGCTTATAAAATCTCTAATTTCAGTGATGGCTTCCGGTGCAAGGCTTACAGAATCTGTTCTCATATATGTGATAAGTGCTAAATGTCCGCTTGGGGTTTCAAGTCCTTCATATAGCTGTTGTGCGACCATCATTGTTTTTGCAGAGCTAAAACCTAATTTACGCGCTGCTTCTTGTTGTAGTGTTGAGGTCGTAAATGGAGCTGCTGGATTCCTTTTTCGTGGTTTTGTTTCAATATCAATAACTTCTAAAGTTTTATTTGCTGTGCTTTCTAATTCATTTAATGCTTTAGTAGCTTGTTCTTCTGATGTTATTGAAAACTGCTTTAGTTTTTCACCATTGTACTGAGTTAATTTGGCAATGAAATTTGGTGTTTCATTGATAGCTGCAGATATTGTCCAGTATTCTTGTGCTGTGAAAGCTTCTATTTCTTTTTCTCTTGTAACAATAAGGCGAAGTGCAGGGCTTTGTACTCTTCCGGCAGATAGTCCGCGTCTAATTTTTTTCCATAGTAGTGGTGATGCATAAAAACCAATAAGGTAATCTAATGCGCGCCTTGCTTGTTGTGCATCTACTAGGTCTTGGTTTATTTCTCTTGGAGATTCAATTGCCTCTTTTATTGCTTTTTTTGTTATTTGATGAAATACGACTCTTGAGACTTCAATGTCTTTAAGTTTATTTTTCTCGTTAAGTAGCTCGCATAAGTGCCAAGCAATTGCCTCACCCTCTCTATCGGGGTCAGTTGCTAGCATTAGTTTTTCTGCGCCTGTTACAGCTTGGTTTATTTTTTTTACATAGTTTGCGCTATCAGCTATGGCTTTATATTTCATATGGAAATTATTGTCTGGGTCAACAGCCCCTTTTTTAGGTTCTAGGTCTCTGATATGACCTTTAGAAGAAAGTACGGTATAGCCCTTGCCTAGATACCCAGATATGGTTTTTGCTTTTGCAGGGGATTCAACTATTACAACTGTTTTTGCCATGACACTATCTACACATGTTTAAGGAGCCAAAATTGATATTTTGCAATCTAACATACAAAAATGAACTTAACAACTATGAAAATAAATTAATTGTATTTAAAAACATTTTTTGATTCTACTTCTTTGCACAATGGCCCGGTTAATTTAGTTTCAAATAATAATGCTGCTTTAATTGCCTTTGTAATAAGAAAGTATCGGTATCGGAATAATATATGCAAATAAAAACACAGTAAAGCAGTGTGGTTTTGGCTCTTATATTAGACGGTTGTGGCTGTATTTTAGGTTGACATAAATCACTATGCATTTTAATATCATTGTTTATACTATGCTCACGGAGAGAGTTGTTGAAAATAAAAATATTGGGCGCTATTTTATATTTTTTTATTCTTAGTTCAGCTTTTGCTGTTGCCGATAATTTGAGTAAAAATAATTCAGTTGATTTTATAATTAAATATGTAGATGGAGTAGGGGGGGTAGGCACAAGCACTAACCCCATAAAGGTTGGGGTTCTGTATGCCAAACCGTTTGCGTATAAAAGCGCAGGTGTTTTGAAGGGTGTGGTAATTGACTTATGGGAAAAGATAGCCAAGGAACATAACTGGTATTTTGTCTACAAAGATGCGGGCACAAGTTACATACAAGCTGCAGTAGATACGGGTCGTGGAGACTATGATTTAGCAATTGGCAATTTTTCTAGTACTTATAAGAGGAGTAGTTGGGTTGATTTTAGTCGGCCCTTTATGATGAACTATGTTGCTGTAGCAACTAAATCTAAATCTTCTAATATACTTAATAACATATATAATGTATTTATAGGCTCAATGCTACCAATTTTGATTGTTGTGATGTTTGTTTTTATTTTTGCCAGTATTCTTTTTTGGTTTTTAGAGCACAGAAAGCATACTTACGATGTTTCTGATTCATTATTTTCAACTTCAATAGCAATGTTAAGTGGAAATGTTATAGACAATCCTTCAACAAATTTAAATAGATTTATTTTTATATGCATACTGATCACTGGAACTATTTTGCAGGCAATGGTTATCGCGACAATAACAGACGCTTCTCTTGCTCTTAAGGCAAGTAGCGATCCTTTTTTAGATAAAACAGATATTAAAAATCATAAATTTATTGTTGAGAAAGGCTCTTCATTTGTAGATATTATAAAAAGATATGGTGGTAAATATTTTGAAGTTGTGGGCGCTGATACAGGAGAGTATTATTTAAAGAATAAAGATAAATTCGATGGTATAGTATCTGATCATGCAATTGCATACGATATAGCGCAAAAAGATGAATCTGGAGAAGTTATTTTGTCTAGCGTTAACTTAAAGTATGATGAGCTGGTTTTTTACTTTAATAAAAATTTTTCATATGCTAGAAAAGTAAACTCTTCAATTTTGCGCATGCAAGATACGCAAGAAAGTAAACAATTGTGTGCTCTATATTTAGGGATTGAAGCTGATTTATGTGTTATGTGAGCAAGGTTACATTGATTAATGTTAGAAGTTTTTTGATTATATATTTATTTTAGGGGATATTTTATGGCAGGTCCAAGTCAATCTGATAAATTAAAGTATGTTGCAAAGGATAGTTCTTTTAAAACTCAAGAGGGTTTTTCAAGATTATTTATAAATATATTTATAGTGTTAATACTGGGGGCTGTTACTTGGTTTGTATGCACCACTTTAAAGCTTGGAGTCATGCATACAACGGAGTACTTATTCTCACCATTTGAAGCTGAGTCTGAAACAATAGGTAATTACAAGTTAATAACAAATGAGGAGTTATCAGACAGGTCACTAGAGCATCATAATTCTATCGTAGAAAAAAATAATAACGAGGGCATCATGATTCTTATTGCTGTTATGTTTTTTGGCGCCTTGGTTAGGGGGATATTAATTAGGAACAAATCTTGGCATTCTTCTGAAGGTGATGGCGCAACTCAGACTATAAGTTATTTTTTAGAGAGTTATTCGTTAGGTGATGCCCCTGGAGTTGTTGCTAAGCACCGCTATAGCAAATCTACACTTCGGCATGCGCTAAAAAGATATATAATGACATTCTTAACTTTAGGATGTGGTGGCAGTGGTGGTTTAGAAGGGCCTGTTATTCCTATTGGAGAGTGTTTGGGGGCCTTTTTGGCAAAAACATTTAGAATATATAATACTGATGACTTGCGTGCTTTTCAGATGGCTGGTATTGCAGCAGCAGTTTGTACTTTATTAAACGCGCCATTTGCATCAGCTATTTTTGCTGCTGAGGTAGTATATAGTGAAAGAATTGTTTATAGGACTCTTTTGTACTCAATTTTTTCTGTGATTATTGCTTTTTCTTTGAACACACTTTTTTTAGGTCAGGGCAAGTTATTTGTTGTGGCGCAACACAATGCAAGCTATGGTTTTTTTGAGTATATGAATGTTGTGCTTGTTGCAATTGTTTGCAGTGGCCCTATTGGCGTGGGCCTTAATTATACATTTAAGTTTTTTAAAACAAAATTTAATTATATTCCTGTATTATTGCGATCTCCCATTGGTGCGATGTGCGCTGCTGGTATTGCTCTTGGTCTTTGGTTTTGGCTTGGCATTGAGCCGACTCATGTGCTTGGAATGGGCGAGGAGACAATTGAAGACTTATTATACGGTGTCGGTAATGAAAAGTTACATATATGGTGGGTGCTATCAATTGTAATTGTTGCAAAAGTTTTAGCTACAGGCCTTACTCTTATGACCGGTGGCAGTGCTGGGCTATTAATACCGGCGATGGTGCTGGGTGGATGCATGGGGGGTGTTTTACATGGTGTTTTGTTGCAATATTTCCATGGGTTTCATACTGGTATAGAGTTATTTATTATATCTGGCATTGGCTCTGCTTTAGTTTCTATAATTGAAGTTCCCATTTCTGCTGTATTGTTAATAATATCTATTTTTGGTGAGAGCTATGCGCCGCCAGCAATGTTATCTGTAGCCGTTTGTCACTTATTAGTTAAGAACTTAAAATTATATTTGCATAAATAATTTTATTGTATGTTTTTAAATTCAAACTGTAGTTCATAGCCACCAGAGTTATATTTTATTAAATTATATTGCTCTAGCTGTAATAATGCAGTTATAAGTTTTGTCTTGTTAGCTCCTGTAGCTGCTTGTATTTGATCTATAGTTAGGTTTTTACCGGAAATCACATCTATAATTGTTTTTTTAAGAATTAATACAGATTGTATAAAATTATCTTTATTATTTTTTTGTTGAGATAGCCTTATTTCAGACAGAATATCATTTGGATGAGCTGTAAGTTTTGCTCCTTGCTGAATTAGCATATGGGTGCCGCTAGAGTTAGTTTGAGTTATGGGCCCTGGTATCGCAAATACTTCTTTGTTTTGTTCAAGTGCTAATTTTGCGGTTATTAATGAGCCGCTCTTAATATTTGCTTCGATAATACATGTTCCAAGCGCCAGAGCGCTTATAATTCTATTGCGGCGGGGGAAATGATGAGGACGTGGGGCTGTTTCAGGGGGAAATTCAGTTAAAATTAGGCCTTGTTGTTTAATTTTTTCGTACAATTTTTTGTTTTCTCGTGGGTATATTGTATCAGGACCAGTCCCTAGTACGGCTATAGTGCTGCCATAGGATTCTAGAGCTGCGATAGCTGCATAGCTATCTATGCCTTTGGCTAACCCACTTACTATGGTTATTCCTAGTGAGCTTAATGATTTGGCAAATGATGACGCTATTTTATTGCCATTGCAGCTAGATTTTCTACTACCAACTATTGCTATACTGTTTGCTTTTAGAAGCTCTAGATTGCCTTGGCAATATAGGAGTAGTGGTGGGCAAGAGGTTTGGCGTAGGCTATCTGGGTATAAATCATCATTGTAACAGATAATGTTATTTGTCGGTGATAGCTCTAGCCATGTTAAAGATTTTTTTACTAAGCTTAAATTTTGTTTTCTCAGATAATTTTTTGAGGTTTCGTGAACATTAAATTTGGCAAAGTTTTCCAAAAAATAACCTACTTGTTTTGTCTTAATTAGTTCTACTTTTTGTTTCAGACAAAGCTTTGGCGTGCAGCTTAGTTTGATGGTGTTTGTTATTTCACTACAATTTGAATATCCCATAGTTATTATCATATGTATATATTCATCGATCGCAATACCGTTGTTGCCTCTATTGACTTTGCGGAACATTAAGTTTAAATTCGCACTGAAACATTCCGAGAAAAGCTAATATGTATGAACATGAAAAAAAGCAGTTACAGCAAATTTTAAAAAAAGAGGCGCTATCACCAGATTTCTTTTGTATTTTATTTTTGTTGCATGAAATAGACTTGGATTTAGATTGTACATCTTTATGCGATACGTACTCAGGTTTTTTTAATTATTTTAAATCAATTGTAGCACAGCCAGAATATACCGGTATTGTTGATGCTTTTTTTGCTAAAGTTTTTTCAGGCGAAGGACAGGAGTCTTGTTTTACTTATTTGTTGTTTTTACTGCGTGGTAAAGATACAGTCGCGGCAGAACAAATTTTAATTGCGCTAAAAGAAAGTAGGTCTGGTCAGTCGTATTATAAGTCTTTAACAGATAAAAGTTTTGATGAGTATTCAAAGTGTCTTAAGCGAAGTGATGGCGCTGATTATTTAAACTTAACACCACATTATATAGATAATTTAATTATAGACTATTTTGTTGAAAATAAAGTTTCTTCTCTAAAAAGTATTTTCACACTTATAAGTAAAATTGATGACCCTGTATTGCGTCAGAAACAGATAGACATTTTTTTCGATTTATTTATGGGTAATATTTTTTCTTCTCACTATGGAGACATTGCAAACAAGTTTGACTTTTTAGAGGCGGTGATTAGATTTATAGGCAATGGTAGTAGGTTGTTTTCTCCAGAGCAGGTGCAAAAATCATTGGGGCAGCTTGTTTCTTTTTTAGAGAAGAATCATGACGAGCCAAATTATTTTGACTATATTAAATTTAAATCTGTAATATTGACATTAAAATTATACGAAGGTCAGTTTTCATATAAATATTCAATATTAATGAATTATATTAGTAGTTTTTTGTATTATGGGCTTAAGGACCTAGCTGGTGTTTCTGAGCCTAATTATGATGGGTATTTTCAGAGTGTTATGGTCCCTTATTCACATTTTTTTCACTTTTTATTAATTAAGTATCCGCATGAGAAGTCTTTTGTCTTACAGCAAGGATTTAAAGTTTGGTTTGAGTTTTTATTAAGTGATACTTATAGCGATAAATGTAGGAGTTTTCCTTTTAGCAATACTTTGTTTTCATATGATTCTAAAAATCAGGCAGTTATTGCTGATGATAAATTATCAGAAACTGTTTTGACAATTCAAAAAAGTTTTATTAGCCAGCTAACTACTGTTAATAAGCTGTCGATTGTTTTGGATGGCAAGCACGAGTACACGGAAAACATTAGTAAATATTTTTCATGCTTAGGGCATTTATTTAAAGGTTACTGCTCTCTTAGTTTGGTCGGAGCAGAAGATTTTGGCTCGCGCGAAGATAAAAAATATTTTTTTGCGATGGTTTTTGACTATTTCAGCACCTTTTACCAAGATGATGAAAGAATAGAGTCTTCAAATATGCATGAGGATATTTTAAATTCTACTATGACTATACTTGATATTATGGGTCGTTTAGGAATTGGCTACTCTGATATTGGCGCTAGTTTAAAGTTTGATTTCATTGCTGTATTTAAGGCTAAATTTACATCAGACATACTAAGTTATAAGGATGATAATCTTTGGTTTAAGATGTCACAAGTTTTAGTGTGCTTGTTAAAAAACAAGAAGAGTTATGACTATTTCGATTTTGACTTAATATTTCCTTCTCCCGACTATGCAGAGCAGTTTTTTTTAGAGATGGATTCATGTAAATTTACCAAGTATTTAGAGTTTATATTAAATATAGCTGGTTCAATTGGAAGACTAGAAGATGCTCAAAATAAAATTCACTCTACATTTTTCCCCATTGCGCTGTATATATTCGAGAGAGGACTCTTAGATGATGCTTCTTGTTTAAAAAGCTTCCACCTATTGAAAACTTTGTATGTTAGTCAAGGTGATTCCGGATGTTTAGCTGAAATGACTTTGAATCATAGTTCTGATAGTAAATGTTATAAGGAATTTGCGGCTAAAATTAACCCGGAGTTTTGGATTGGCCTTGGTGATAATAGTGTGCCTGATAACGTTGTTAGAAACAGTGTTAATTTAACACGTTCTATTTTAAAATCATCTGACTTAGATTCTAGTATTTACAGTGAAAATATCCCTGTGATGTTTGAGTTGGCTTTAAGTAGAAATATGGCTGATAATTTCATGTCGATATTATCACTTGTAGTATTATGTTTTAAGTCTATTGTAACAAAGCCTAAGAAAACTGTTTCAGATGAGAGTTTTATTCGATCTATAGTTGAAACTGCCAGCTTCACTGATGGCACATATAGTTTGTTGGGGTATAATATATTAGAAGGCCCTGGCGACATGATACTTGCTGATGCTAATTTTATTGATGCGGGTTTAGACGCGGTTACGAATGTTTTTGATGTTTTTTACTCTTTGTCAAAGTCACCTATATTAAATGTAGAGATGAAGAAAGCCTTGGTTGTTTTATTTAATATGTTCAATTCTATGCTTTATAATCGTTATCGATCTATGCTGGATCGTCTAGCTTTACCTGCTGTTAACAATCATAATTTACTATCTGAAATCCCTCGCTCAGTAGAAAGACTCCTTAAATCACAATTATTGCCCCGCAATTTGCATTATAAATTGGCTGATTTTTTTGGTCAGTATATTGTTTTGCATAATGGCCTTAAAACCTACAAGATTCCTTTTTTTGGCGATGTAACTTCTGCTTCGGTTATTTTTTGTGATCATTATAAGTTGGTTTTTGATGAAAGGGAGTCAGATGTTTTATTTTGTGTCTCCAAAGATGGGAGCGAATGGTATTGCTCTTACTTATCTCGTATTTTAGCAGATAAGAATTTCAACAAATATTTTTTACCGTATAAAGTGATGTTGGCAGAAATTTCTAAATGTAAAAATATGGCTTTTTTGCTTTTTCAGAAAGATGGTTGGAGGTTTGGTGATCAATTAAGTCGCATTCCTTTGATAATATTGCCTCAGGAGCAGCCTGCGCCTGTCGCCGTTGCCGCTGATATTGAAAAAACTTATCTACAGGAGTGCTATGAGAGTGTCTCGCAGAAAAAACTTGGTAAATTTTGGCTGGATTTTCTAAATTTTTCTTTTAAGCTCGAGGAAAATGACCGAGAATTTTTGCTGAATTTTTTGCCTAGGGATAATGTTGGTAATGGCTCTTTAGTTAAAAGCTTGGATTTATTTCAAGACCATGCAGTAAAAGCTATTACTGGTGATGGTTTGACTTCAAAATCTCTC
>Ga0066609_10001674_pt1 | contig 12550 bp, 7 predicted proteins | sample SaaInlV_DNA_150m_FD_60378 | JGI IMG/M metagenome (GOLD analysis project Ga0066609, IMG submission 60378) | Marine microbial communities from expanding oxygen minimum zones in the Saanich Inlet - SI075_LV_DNA_150m | ecosystem: Environmental > Aquatic > Marine > Unclassified | place: British...
GAACAAACTGATAGAAGTGATACTGATGAGTTAGAGATGTTTGTATAATTCTATATATTATTATTAAAGTAACTAAATTTTGTAAACTGATCTATTTAACATTCATCTTTTCCTTTCTCATTAGTGTTTTTGGTGTTCTGTACTAGAATTCACCATTCCTAAAAGCTTCTAATAGGTGTGCTTCATTTTCTGGAAGCATTACTCGTTCTATTTTCTGGTAGCCATACTGTGAGGACCAATTGTGTAGTCGCCACAATAATAAGTTTCTATTAAATTCTCGATTTCAATAATCGTCATAAGGGCAGCGATTATAGTCGCTACAGTACCACAAATCTGAATCATAATCACTAACTTCTTCGCCTGCCATCAACCTATCCATCTTCGCCTCCTCCTTTGCCTCCTTCGCCTCCTTTGCCTCCTTCGCCTCCTTTGCCTCCTTCGCCTCCTTCGCCTCCTTTGCCTCCTTCGCCTCCTTCGCCTCCTTTGCCTCCTTCGCCCTCCTCTCCTCCCTCTTTCGCCATTGAATCAACTTCTCCTCCGCATTCAACTTCTTCGCCTGCTTCTCCGCCTTCTTCTCCGCCTCCTTCTTCGCCGCATTCTCCTTATTTTTGTTATACATTTTTCTTTCTTCACGAAAAGCTATCCTCCTACATTCCTGGTCAAACTGAAATTCCTGAGAAAGAATCGAATTTTGCGAATACATCAGCTCTTGATCTGTTGTTGGCCAGCCCGCCTTCCTCCCCTTCTCCGCATTCTCCTTCTCCGCATTCTCCTTCGCCTCCTTCGCCTCCTTCGCCTCCTTCGCCTCCTTCGCCCTCTCCTCCGCCTTTTTCTTCTCAATCGCCTTCTTCAGCTTACGACGACGTTCTCTCCTTCTCCTGGTTTTGTACTGAGAAATCTCAGCTCCGGGGGTGGGAACGCTAAGTGCGCTTCCGGGGGTGGGAACGCTAAGTGCGCTTCCGGTTTGACCCAATGGGGTCGTATTACACTTATTAATAGAATTACCAGGAATTTGCATATAAAATTTCTTAAAGGTCTAATATAAAAAAAAATTTCAATTTTTTTATTTTATCTAAAGCTTGTAATAATTTTTCAAATCATTTAATGGTCCTTCATTCCATGATTCTACATTACCTACAATTCTTAATATATGTTTAGCCCTAGTCATTGCTACATTAAGTCTTCTATAGTCTGACCAAAACCCTAAGTTTTCTGTTCTGACTGTTGTTAATATAATAACGTCTGATTCTTTACCTTGATAAGAATCGACAGAGTGTATACATGATTTTAATTTTGGTTCTAAGGATCTTAATAAATTACATTGAGCATTGTATGGAGATATTACAACAATATCTTCGAATTTATCCTGAAGTTCATTATACAGATTTATAACCATATTGGCTTCTTCTAAATTTTGATAACTAGTTCCAACTCTTTGTTCTACTCCTTCAGTATTACATATTTCAAAAGCTTTCAAATATTTAGCAACGCCAGATTTTTTACTTGGAGTATAATCAGTACTTAATTTATTATCATAATATTTAAAATTAGAAAATTCAACAATTTCAGGATGCATTCTTCTCTGAGTATCTAATAATATACTTTTATATCCTAAAGAAATCATTCTATCCATAAAACTTCTTTGATGATTAAGTTTATTTCCTTCTTTTGATACTAATGCAGGAAGTTGATGAGGATCTCCAGTCATGTATATATATTTAACTGTAGGTCTAAGTAGTCCCCAAAACCAAGCTTCTTGACATTGAGAAGCTTCGTCCATCATTATAGATGTAAATTCAATATCCTTAAACTTTGAACTAGTACTCATTGAGACAGTACTAAAAATTACTTTCTTATTTATATCTTCAACATCATCTTGATCTTTTCTATGAAACTTTTTACCTTTAGTTGAAATAACTAATGAACAATCAATATCTTCTGTAACAGCTCTTTCATATAAATTAATTGTAGCTATATTACTTGGAGCACATATTAATATTTTCTTATGTTTATTTTTTGAATCTATCATTTCTTTTAATTCTTTGATTAAATTATAAGTTTTACCAGTTCCTGGAGGACCATGTATTAATTTAATATAAGAATCACCTGATGTTTTTGATCCATCAAGTAATGATTTTTTAATTAGATTATTAGGCTCACATTTCTTCATTGCATCTATATGTCTTTGAAATGGAAGTGGGCTTTCATATAATTTTACATTATTTAAATTAACTAAACTTTCAGTTGCACTAACTTCTCCTTCAGTATTATTTTCTAAATTTTTCCCAGCTTCAATTAAAGTATCAAACAAATCATCCATTGCCCCCATATCATTTTCATCATTGTCCTCACAAATTTTCTTTTCTTTTTCTTCAACTTTCTTTTTTAGTTTTTTAAAGTTTTCTTCCTTCTTCTTTTGACTTACTTCTTTCTTTTCAAGTCTTTCTTGTTTCTTGTCAGCAGCTTCTTTTTTTATCTTATTTTCTCTAATTTTATTTTTTTGTTCCATATCTAAAGTTTCTTCAAGAATATGTTCATATAATTTCGTATAATTATCAGAATTATCATTAATTTTTTTATGTTGTTCTTTTAGATTATCATCAGGATTTGGTGTATCTTTTAATTTTTTATTTATTTCTTTTGCTCTACTTTTATATTCTTTTGAAACTTGCATTGCTTCATTTGTTTCTTTTTTCTTATTTTTTAGCACTTCTTTATTTTTTTTAATTTCATCTTTTTCTTTTTTCAAAGCTTCTTTTATTATTTCTTTTTTTTCATTTTGTAATTGTTTTTTTAATTCTCTTTCTTGAGCTCTAACAATGTCATTTTCAATTTGTTCTTGTGTTTTCTCTTTTTTAGGTTTATTTTTTTTAAATACTAAAAATAATTTTTCATTATTAGTAACTTTTTGTTTTGTTTCTCCAGCAACTATACCAGGTGTTTCTGTATCTAAATTTACAGCATGTAATATTGGTGAATCAACAACTTTAATCTCATTTTTTAATGAAATATGTGCTTCTTTAATCAAAGCATTTTTAAAGTATTCTATACTTTCTTCAATCGATTTAAATTTTTCTGGAATAGGATTGACATAAATATCTTTATTATTTCTATAAAAACTTACTGCACCTTCTAATAATTTATTCAAAAAAAATTCGGAAAATTCCATATATAAAGTATATAATACTTTCTTTTTAAAATCTAAGCGAGATTTTAAAAATAAAATAAAATAAAATATTAATAAAATAAAATATTAATAAAAAACAGAAGTTAATTTACCTTTATCTATTTTAATTAAATTATAGTAGTCATTTATTAATACAAATTCAATATTTAAATTTTGGTTATTAATATTTTGATCAAAATATTTTTGTAAAAATAAATCATTAAGTTGTGCTTGTATATATTTACCTTTAATTATTGAAAAATTAACATTACCACTTGGTTGACTTTCATTTGGAAATAAAGAAAAGGTATAATAATAGTATCCTCCTGTTAAATTTATATTTAAATTTTTATTTTTAGTAACTGTTGAATAATAATGTTCGCCATGTTTAAAGTCAATTAATGGTAAATCTTGAAGAATTAATTTAAAATCCTTTATAATTTTTTCAGTATACATATCATGTTGATTATATAAACTAGGATTTTTATAAGAGTATTTGTTTAATCCATATACTAATGTCTTTGGTCTAAAAAACCACATTATACTTTTTGTAGGATTTAATAAATCAATTTCTGTAGAATATTGATTATTATTTCCAATATCAGTACTCATTTGTCGTGGTATATCTATAACATATTCAAGTTTACTTCTAGCAAATTTTTCTCTTTCTATAGCATCTAAAAATACATATTCGCAAAAGAATTTGATTGATGGATTTGATATTTTATTTATTAAGAAGTTATGATTTGCTATATTCGGATGTTGGTTACCAAGAATATATAATGATACATTTTCTAAATTACTGTCATTAACAACTGATGTTCTAAATTTTAAATATTGATCAAATGTAATTTCATTATTTGTACCATATGTAGAAAATAGATAATCCAAGTCTGTAGAAAGTATATTAGGATATTTTGTTTCTAATAGTCCTCTAGTTAATTTTTTACAATAATACCTATATATTCTTTCTCTTTCTAAATATTCAGTTTTTGTATATATTAATTGCTCAACATTATTAATTACTTTTGATAATTTATTAGGTGTAAATATTTTTACAGATGATCTTATATGTTTGTGATATGGATATTCAAATATTAGAATATTATCATAGTCTTTTTTGTAGTCATAAAAATACACTAAATTGTTTAAATTATTGATAGTAAAATTTAATTTTACATCTTGATATCTTAAAGCAACTAAAGGTAAAGAATTTACAGATTCCCGATTAAACCAAAAATTCAATGGGATGTATATTTTTGTTGATTGTTTTTTACTAGATAAGCTATTTATTTCAGGAACATTTCCTATAATTTTATTATAATTATCTAATTGTTCTACTTTTACTTTATTTAATTGACTTATATTATAATGATCATTTGAATATTGTTCTATAACTTGACCTCCAATTTCAACTTCATTATTAATAAAAAAATGGTGTCCCAAGTTTTCAATCCATGAATAATCGATTGATCCTGTATTAATATTATTATATTTATTTTTATAATAAATATAGTTACTATAATAGTATTTTAATTGGGCTAAATTATTATCATAAAATGTATTAATATTTTTCAAAAATGTTTCATATGTAATTTTATTATTTTGATGATCATCTATTGTATCAAAATGTAGATTTAAATTTAATACATAGCTAATTATATCTATTTTCTTTTTAATATCCTCATCAATTTTAAATACTGTCTGATCAAGAATATTAGAATTTATTTTTGAATCTAAAGTTGCTTGTGTAAGTATACTCTGATAACTAATATCACTAGATTTTAGTAAAACCATTATTTTTTGATAAAAATTAATCTGAATATTAGAAAAACTAGTTAATTCATTGTATTCTTTTAACCATCTATTCATTTCATTATCATTATTTTTTAAACTAGCTTCTTTCATTGTTTTATAAGATTTATTTGAAATATGTGAATCATCAAGATTTAATTTTGGTATATCAATTTCAAAAAAACATTTATGTATCAAATCACCTCTTTTTGGTATTACTATGAAAAAGTCATTGCCATATTCGGGTGTTCCTTCTAAATTTATTTCTATAGTCTCGCACGAAAACTTTGTATGTCTTTTAAAATTTTTCTTAAAAAAAGTTATTTCTGGATTTTTTGTTAAATATGAATCTTGTACACCTGAACTGGCTATTTGGAGTAATCCTCCTGGCATATTATTAAAAATGTGGTGATTTTTTTAAATCATTAATTATTTAATGATTTTAAAAATAATTTGAATAATATTTCTATATATTATTTTATTACTGCGTAAAGTAATCTACTATACTCAGTAATGGCAATTTAGTAATATTACGCAGAATCATTTATTAATGTAGGTTCAATTACTAAGAAAAAGAATGGTAATGACAAAGTAACGATTAAGAAACTAATTAAATTATCAGTATCAATGTCTCCATCATGTGCAATATCAGCTCCTAGTATTGATATAGATGCTTTAATTGTTTCCTTAATTGTTTTTGAATATAATAAAAATGATTTATAGAATTCTGTATTCTCAATTAATTTTTTTTCGTTAGCAGCAATTTTTGAATTAAATAATATTTCGAAACCAACTGTTCCTATCATACCTATAATAATTCCTGATAATATTGATTTAGGTTGTTTCTTAAAGAATAAGTAAATTAGTAAAGATTTAATTACATTCTGTGTAGTATATTTAACACAATCAGTTAAGCAAATTTTCCAAAAGTCTGGAAATTTACTATCACCAATTAAACTATTAAACAAGCTACCTTCTTTAATCTTATTTGATACTTTGTATGTAAATAAATTAAAAGTAACAAGGCCAATTACAGCAGCTAAGTTAGTAAGAAACCATTTATTTGTAAAAAAATCTCTATCTTCTTGAATTAGATGTTCTCTTATTAATTCTGACAAAATAGCAATTGTAAACAATTTATATGTACTTGCCTTAGCATTAGTTAATTCTTTGTCGGTAAACATTTATATATACTATTCTAGAAAAGATTTATTATTTTCCTTAAATATTTTTAATTTAAAAAAATTATATTTTTTATTTAAATTGTATGAAATTGGTTTAAAATTTATTAAGAATATTATGTTATTATATATGAATTTATTAGATTACAAACTTTTAGGAATAGTAATGATATTAGTAGGTGTTGTATACCTTATGAATCGAAGTATTAAATATTTAAAAAACAAAGTTATTGAATTAGAAATAAAAATGGTTGAAGATAAAGGAGATAGTTTAAGAGCAATAAAAAATGTAGAAAATGATATTGTTAGTAATGAAAATAAGAAAAAGATTATAGATTTAGAAGAAAAATATAAAAAATTACAATTAAAATCAATATCAGATAATAATAATCTTTTAGGAAGAATAAATGAATTTATTGAATCTACCAAAAAAAATATGAATTTAAATAGAATCAAAGTACCTGAATCAAAAGCAGAGGTTTTTACTAATAACATTCCATTGCTAGCAAAAGAAAAGTATGAAAACAAGGAATTAAAAGTTAATAATAATAAAGTCGATGATACTTACGATTTAAGTGACTCTGAATCTGAAGTTGAAGAAATGTCTGATAATATAGCCATTTATTCTAATGATAATGAAGATAATCACTTTTCAAATAGTGACATTGAAGAATTATCATTAGATAATAATTCTAATAATATTCAACGAAGCGATAATACAGAGTCAATGATTCCTAATGTTGTTGATGAAAAAATTCTTGAAGAAGTAAAAAAATCAACAGTAAATTTAAATGAAGAAATATCACAAAGATCTGATAACTTATCTAATAATAAAAAATCAGAAGAATCTATTGATAATATTACTGATTTATTAAAATTAAAATTAAATAGATTACAATGTATGGCAGAAGAAGATGGTATTGATGTAATTAACATTAAAGGTAAGAAAAAGACTAAAAAAGAACTAGCAGATGAGATTTTTAATAGAAAAGAAAATAAAACGACGAAAGAACAAAATAGTTCTTTATAAATTGATTTGCCGTATCGAAATAGCTAAGCTATTTCTATACTGGCAATCAACACTTATATGGATAAAATCTTGCAAAGATTTTATCCATATATAAATTACAAGTTATTAAATTGATTTGAAAAAAATTAATTTAATAATATTTCTTTTAAGATTTTAATTTAAAATCTTTCAATTTACCAAATGATTATTTTCTAATATCTTATATATGGATAATCGTAACTTTAAAGAAGGATGCCCTCCTCTTATGTCCGATGGTAGATTTGTCACCAGTTATGTAGATAGCGGTGTTCTAGTTCAATTTATCAGACATGTTAATGAAATTGGATCAGCACAAGATTTTAAAAATTTTATGCAAAAAAATGCTGTTGAAATTATGAATAAAGAAAGAAATTTTCTTGTTGATAAAAATACATGTGATGTTAATGGTAAATGTGGTAGTGAAGTAATTGAAGGATTTAGTAATTCTAATATTCAAGAACTATATGGTAATATTGATATTCCAGGTGTTACTGGTGAAATTAATGTAGAAAATTATAGCAACAACAATAATAAAAGCAGATTTGGTTAATTATATAACTTTAGATAGCTATTATTTCTAATTTAATAGATATATTATATTGACCAACTGTTGAATTTTCAAGACTTATACTTAATGATGGTCCAAAATCATATGTATAATTAACTAACTCTGTAAAGGTAATGCTTTCCAAAGCTAGTATATTTCTTTTTATTACTGTTTTTGTTAATACTGTCGGATTAACAGTATCTTTATTATTAAACGATCCATCTAATCTTAAATGTAGATGTGATGGGTTATTCTCTTCTGTTGATGATATTATTATATATCCTGAAAAAATAAAATCATTCTGAGTAGTTGAACAAACATCTGTAAATAAGAATACAACAGATGAAGAACTTTCTAAAAATTTACTTTGTAAATATGTTTTAGATGTAGGCAAGTTAGTAGAAACAGCATAATTTTCTTTATTTTCTAATTTTACTGTCGGGTTATTTTTATTATTTAAAGCTGTTTCAGTTATTCCAGGATTATAATATGGTCCTGATAATATTATATAATTATCTGCTTGAATTTTAACATCTCCAAACCTACCTTGTGCAATAAATTTTCCTGTATAAAAGTTAATAGTTATATCTTCGATTCTATCATCAAAAAAATTATCAGGTTTTTTAGAAAATTTCATTATTACATTTGATAATGAATCTCTAAATTCAAGATGTGCATTCATTATACTAATTGGTGAATTATTAACAATTTGTATTGGTCTGTAAAATGTTATTCTTGAAGCACTAAATAATGCATTTAGATTTCTATTAGTTGTTAATCCAATAGAGCCTGATGATTCAATATTAAAATCTGTTAAGGTAAAATCAAATGGTTTTGTAAATTGAATTTTTCCTGTTTCTGCTTCACATATTAAATATGTTGACTCTATATTATCAGATGCTGTAACTACAAGTTCAAGATCTTTTCCTACTCCAGATATTAAAGTTCCACCATGAATTATTGAATTATTACATTCAAAATTAGCATAATATATTGAATGTAAACCATCAACACTATTTAAATTATCTATAATTGATTTTTGACTAACTGTAAATTCATCATCACTATTTTTCTTATCTAAAAATGTAAAATCTGATGATAAATAAGTACATCTTAAATTTGTTCTTGCTCCATCAAATCTCTTTTTAGTAGTTGTAATTGGTGCAAAAGTTTTATCATCTAAAAAAATACCATATGGTAAATTAAATATACCTACTTTATCAAGTAAAATACTACCTTGACTTGAAAAATTATCTTTTTTTTGAAAATAAATACCATGCATAAAATTATCAGATGCTGTATTTTCCAAACCCAATCCTATTGTATTTGATTTTGACATAATATTATTAGTCTCTACTGTAAATCTATCTCCTTTAATTATTGTACTATAATTAATTTGAGCATCATATGTGTCTGTATCATCAAAAATTGAACCAGTTATCCCCATAAAAACTTTAGCTCTGAATGTAGAATTTGAAATAAATTCGACTGATGCGTTAATTGCACCAATTTCTTCGAATTTTGCATTATTAATACTAGCTGAACTAGCATCAACTGAATCCAACCCTAATGCATTTAATGCGACCTCTACATTAATAATTCCTTTATCAAGTGCTTTGTTTACAATATTAATTATAAATGTTTCCTGTTCGGGACCACTTATTACATCTCTTGATACAGTATTCTTTAATGCAATCGCCATTGGAGCAGGTACCATATAAGTAAAATTATTCATTATTTATCTTAAAGTTATTTTTTTTATAAACCTTTTTATTTAAATTTCGTTATAAGAGTAATTTTTTCTGAGTTTTTATATATGTCAAATAAATTTCAAAAAGAATTAAAAATTTTTAAAAAACAAAAAATAGAGATAAAAAAAGAATTAGTAAATGAATTATTCTCGAATGTTACTTCAAGTTTTGATTCTCAAAGTATATTAAATTTTAGTATAAATTATCAAATTCCACTAACAGTTGTAGATAGTAATGGAGATACATTGATTCATAAAATTTTGGAAGATGATAATTGTAGACAAAACGAATTAAATAAATTAAATTTTATTAAGTTTCTTGTAAATCAAGGTGTTGGCCCAGATATTCCAAATAAAGATAATATTAAGCCAATTCATATTGCTTGCAAAAAACAATTATCATTAATAATTGAATATTTTTTAGTCATTGGTGTCAATGTAAATTTTACAGATAATATTGGCAATACTCCTCTTCATTATTTATTAAATGGTAATTTGTATGATTATGTTAATTTAACACCTATTGAATTAATACAACCAAAAGAATATAAACCTGATGAATTATCTTTTGAAGATAAAAGTAAATTTGATAAATTCATATGGAATCACATTAGTACAGGTGGTAAAAATAAGGATATTAGGTTTTTTAAGAATACTATTGAAAAGATATTACTTAATGATTCTAATTTTTTAGAAAAATATAATGATACGTTACAATCAATAAATGATAAGCAGACAGAAAAAGATGTTATATCAGATATAAAATCTAAACATTCTGAAATTACTAATTATCTAAATAATTTATTTGGAAATTTTAGAGAAATCAATGAAATCGAAATCCATAATCAGGATTTTGATTCTTGGAAATTAAATAATCCTTCTGGATTATCTATTATTAAGAATATCGGTGATACTGAAAATCCTTTACAAGGATATCTGAAATCAAAAATTAATTTAAATATTAAAGGTCTAATAGATATCTTTGATAACAATAGTTTATTTAAGGATGATATTGAATTTAAAGATTATATGACTAATCATAGATCTGATAATGAAAATATTCTAGATGGAGCTAACACTATTAATCCTCTTTATGAAAATGATAGAAAAATAGTTTTTCAACAAAAATTAACTGGACTAGATTCTTATTTTGGTGATTTAATTACAAACAAATCATTTATTGGTGGAGCAAGAACTATTCAATTAATTTATCCATATGGTATAAATAATGATTTTAATTATTGGAACCAAACAAAAGTTAATTTTAATAGAGGACATGGACGAGGGTTGGGTGGTTTAAGAGGTGGGGGTCAATTATTAAATAATCCGATTTACTATGATTTGTATTTATTAGTTACTAATAAATTATTTACACACGGGTTTAGTGATGAAAATGTAGGAGCTAAATTAGAGCTTTTAAGACTAATTGTTAGAAGATTAGAATCAATCGAATTTACAAATGATACACAAATAGATACAACTGATTTTATTTCAAAAATATATAAAAGTTTAGGTTTACAAGACTATTCTACAAGAGGTGATGAACTAGAAAGATATTTTCCATCAAACGATACTCATGAAGAAAATGATAGAAATGATGATAAAATAGTTACTTTAAAATTTAAAATTGATAGACATAAACAAGAATTAGGAGAAAATTATTTAGAATTAGAACAAATTAAAAAAGAAAAAGATGCATTAACTAGCAATAATAATGAATCAAAGAAAAATTTAATATTAGTAATTAATGGCGTCGGTACTGATATTTCTAATAAAACTGTAGAATTAAGTTCTATAAACAACCAATTAGATAATTTGAATCAAGAGAAATATTTATTGAATAATTCTAGTTATGAAATAGATCCTAATGATAGAGCAATATTAAATCAAGAAATGGTACCTGAAAATACTAATAATGAAGAACTTGATAATAAATATAAGATTTTAATAGATGAAAATATTAAATTGGGTATTGATAATAAAACAATAATGGAAAATAAAACAAAAAATATTGAATCAAAATATAAATCTAAACATGATTATCTTTTGAATTTTAATTATGAACAAGAAATATTAAATATCGAAAAGAAAAATAATATAAATTTAAATATTAAAGAGAGTAAAAGATTAGAAATCAATAAAGAGATTTTAAAAATGTCAAAAGATAATGTTGAAAGACAACAAACATTAAATAAAATACAAAAAGATCTTGACACTCAAAAAGAAGCTTCACTTAGACAAGAAATTAAATTATCAAGTCGTAGTGTAATTATAGATATTAAAGAAAAAGCATCTGTAAAAAGACTTGAAGAATCTGAAAAAAAATTAGAAGATGCTAAAAATAAACACGATGAAGCTGAAAATAAAAGAAATGAAGCAATTAAAATAAAAGAAGAATCTGAAAAAGAATTAGTAGTAATGAAAAATGAACTTCAATATGAAGGAAACAGAAATTATGAATTAGAAAGAGAAATATCTAATAAGAAAAAAGAAATTGAAGTTCATGAAAAAGCTATTATTGAACAGGATGAAGTAATTAGAGAAACTGGTAAAAAATTAGAAGAAAGTGAACAACAACTTGACAAAATGTCTAATTCAAATAAAATTTTAGAAGAAAGTTTTAATGCTCAAAAAGAATTTAATGAAACACTAAATCAAAATATTGAAAATTTAAATGAACAAATTACTAAAAAAACAGAAAGCATTAACCAAATAAAAGATAAACTTGTAGGAATTTCTAAAGAAACAGAAAAACAAGGTATCAAAATAATTTCACTTAATTTAGAAAGTGTAAAAGATGAAAATAATGAATTAAAAACAAATATAACAGATTTAAATAAAGTATTAGAAGAACTACAAAAACAACAACAAGATGATAAAGAACAATTACAAAAATTACAACAATTACAAGAAGATCAAGCTCTGCAATTACAAAAACAACAAAAACAACAAAAAGAACAACAAGAACAACAAGTACAACAAGAACAACAAGAACAACAAGAACAACAAGAACAACAAGAACAACAAGAACAACAAGAACAACAAGAACAACAAGAACAACAAG
>Ga0066609_10001712_pt1 | contig 12399 bp, 9 predicted proteins | sample SaaInlV_DNA_150m_FD_60378 | JGI IMG/M metagenome (GOLD analysis project Ga0066609, IMG submission 60378) | Marine microbial communities from expanding oxygen minimum zones in the Saanich Inlet - SI075_LV_DNA_150m | ecosystem: Environmental > Aquatic > Marine > Unclassified | place: British...
GGCTCTTCGCCAAGCTAAAGAAAAATATGGCCATATAAATAATTTAGAATTTGTTAAAGCTGATATTTTTGAGCTTCCAGATAGTTACAAAGAGAGCTTTGATCTTGTTTTTGAGCACACCTGTTATTGTGCCGTATCTCCACAAAGACGCAACGATTTAGTAAAGGTTTGGAAGGGGCTTCTTTCCGAAGGTGGACATTTTTTAGGTGTTTTTTTCACTCGCTACTTTCCCAAGGGACCACCCTATGGTGGCAACGAATGGGAATACCGTAAGCGTTTAGAGCCAAATTTTAAAACACTCTATTGGACTCGCTGGCGCCAGTCAGTTTCTGATAGGCAGGGTATTGAACTTGTGGTCTATGCTCAGAAGAAAGGGTGATATAAGGTACAGTCAAAAAAATTACTTCTTTCATGAATTTTGCGAAGTATAATCATGCGAAATAGAAACCTAATGTCGTCCAACTTTTATACAGGTATTGTCAGTTTTACATTGGCCTATTCATTATAAAAAAACACACCTTTCTTGTGGTATATTGTGATTAAAAGTTGCTCCAAACAACAGGTCTCATAAGGAAGAATTAGTGAAAAATATATCAATTAGCCTATTATTATTAATTTCGGTGAGCATTCAAGCTGGAGAAGCGAGTTCCTGTAAAAATGTTGAAATCAAGGTTCGTAGTTTGTCTTTGAGATATGCTGAGAAAGTGATACCGAAAGAAAGCAGATATACTCAAGGATTAATATTTTTAAATAATTCAATTTATGAGAGTAGTGGTTTGTATGGACAGTCTCAATTAAATAAAGTAGATGTTGAAAACGGTAATTCTGAAATGATTCACTCTCTACCTAAATCCCTATTTGCAGAGGGCTTAGCATCAATAAATGGAAAATTAATTCAACTAACATGGAAAGCTGAAAAAGCTTTGGTTTACACTATGGAGAATGATCCAAACTCCATATATGTGAAAAAAGATGAATACCAAGAGTTAAATTATGAAGGCGAAGGCTGGGGTTTAACACATCATAAGGATCAATTGATAATGAGTAATGGAAGTTCCGAGCTTTTATTTTTGAACCCTGAAAACATGCAGCTAGAGTCAAAAATAAATGTTTTCGCAGGTGATCAACCTGTAAGAAATCTTAATGAATTGGAGCTTGTGAATAATCTAATTTATGCAAATATTTATGGATCAAGTGAAATTATTGCTATCAATCCAAGAAGTGGATGTGTTGAGATGGTATTAGATGTGAAGGAATTATTGGATCATGCAACCTCTGGAATTAAAGGAAAGGATAGCTTTTGGAATTTTGTAGCAAATGGTATTGCCTATGATTCATCAAATAGACTTCTTTATATTACAGGAAAAAACTGGCCTTCAATTTACGCCTTTAAGCACTAGAAACTAATTTTACACAAACCGTATAAATACTAAATATCTAGAGCTGTAGACACTTGCTCTATTGAGAGTTAATTTCAATAATTTTAGTATGTTAACTCAGTATCCAAAAAGTTCACTGTGAACCTTTGAATACATATAAAATTAGCCATATCTCTTATATATATGTTATAAGCCTATACTTAGGGATGCACGGGTTATCGCTGTGGCTTCGGCCGTGGAGGAAAGTCCGGACTTCATATGGCAACGTAAGGGGTAACTCCCCTCCGCCGCAAGGTGAGGACTAGTGGAACAGAAAGAATGTCCAGGGCATTGATCTTTAGGTTGGGAACGGGAAACTTAAAGGGAGCTGCTGGAGTGAAAACAGCTAAACTCTGCGTGAAGCAAGGTTAAATAGGAAAGCGTTTGAGTGCGGCCAGTACGAAGCTTTCGGGTAAACCGCATAAGGTAAACAGTAATGTTTATCTCAGATGAATGATGACCTCTGGTAGGTGTTTCGAGGCACTTATCATAGACAGAATCCGGCTTATAGTGTGTCCCTATTCTCGTTTTTTTAAATTTAATTAAGACTTATAATAACACCTGATTGGCAAGTTCATCAGCGCGCACATTAAACTCGCGTCTTACATGAACTAACTCATTTTTGCTAATTTGGCTCAGTAAAACTTTTGATTTTTGAAACAGTGGTATGATTACAGCTGACTTTACTTTGTACTGGCCATTGAGTTGGCGAATCAGTAGTTGGCTGTCACTTTTTAAAATAACTTTTTTCACATTATTTTTTACACAAAATTCAAAAGCTCGGATTACGGCTGTGTACTCTGCAAAGTTATTCGTTTGATGGCCTAAGCTTTCTGCGTACTCAAACACCACTGCATCACTTAAATCAGATACGGTTAGGCCAAGGGATGCTGGTCCGGGGTTTCCTTTGCTAGCTCCATCAGTATGTATGATAACTTCTTCTGGCCAGTCCGTTTGATTTCCAAAACTAAGGGTTTTAGGTTCAAAAGTCATAACTGAATATTTTGATGGCAGAATATGCGCTGTGGTTTGAGGTAGAGTTTGCCGCGTAGCCAGTTTCCTGTAAAATGCACCTGCTTATTTGCATTTGCACCTTGAGGATGCCACTGAACTTTTAAATTAATAACAAAGTGGCGGTATTCATCTTGAGAACAGGAATAGGTGAGTTGTTTTTTATCTAAAGTACAATAAACAGTAGGGTTATGAGTTACGCCTTCGTCTATATATGAGTATTGGGTTATTGTGGGTTTTTCTATATTGTTGTCGGTGGCCAGTACATCGAATTTCTGATCAGAAAGAGGATCTACACTGGAGGGGTCATCTGCAGTTGTGCATGTAAATTGTTTAGTTAAATTTATGTCTTGAAAAACAAATTCAATTTTTCCTGGGTTTGCCGAAATGGTAAACAAAGTTACAAGAAAGAATTTTATCCAAAAGGATGAATGCATATAATAGTCGCTCCGACGATTTTGATTGTGCGTAAGATTTAGTATCATAAATGGGATGAGCCCGGCAAGTCTAAGTTTTACTCTGTGATTTCAGTAGGTTAAAACCTGATTTAGTTCAGTGTTGTTTTGACTGAATTTTCTCCTATCAGGACTAAGGTGCTGAATTTATTTGATTTTTAACACTTTGTTGATATGATTTTCCAATGCTTGCTAGAACATTTGAAGATCATTTTTTTGAACTAATTACCCCACAGCTTGGAAATATGGAGTTTGTAAAACGTCACCACCTAGAGGGTCTATTATATTCCAGGTGGCATCAGCAAGATTTTAAAAGTTTTTGGATGAAAAATTTCTATCGCAATAGCCAGCTCCAGCAGTTTCTTATGGAATTAGACACGGATTTGAGTGTTGATTTCCAGATTTTTCTTATAAAAGGAGCGAGCTTGTGGAAACGTTTGTATGAGAATATTGGTGAACGGTTTATGTCGGATATTGATGTTTATGTGCACAAAAAAAACTTATTAGAATTGTCACAAAAATTAAAAAGAATAGGATTTAAAGAACAATCTGAAAAAAAGTGGAAAGCCAATAGTTTTAAAACAGTATTTATAAAAAAGAATAATAATTTAGAAATTGTTTTAGAAGTCCATACTCAGCTTTTTTGGACTCAATCAGTGTCATTTTTAAAGGGCGAAAAATTATCTAAATATACAAGCTTTTCAAAAATGGACACCAATCTTGAGTTTTTACACTTGTGCACACATCTTGCCTTTCAACATACATATATTAGTTTGCACTGGTTGTATGAAATAGCTCTGTATTATGATAATTATTGTGAAGATATTGATTTAGATGCTGTTAAAGCTATGGCTATAGAAAACCAGGTGTTTCATAGCCTGCAAAGTGTTCTTTGGTTGTTGAAACATAAGTTTAAATTTAACATTCAGCTGGGTGAAGCACCAAATTTGAACTACCTGTTTGAAAAAATATTTACCGAGAGCTTTCTAAGCAATCCCAAATCACAGAAGTTTAAATTTATATGTCTTAAAAATCTTTTAAAAGATAGATTAAGGGACAACCTAAGTTATAATGTGGGCTGGATAGCGAGTAGATAAATGCAAGTTGTACAAATAGGAAAGTATTATAGCCCTGTTCGTGGGGGCATTGAAAGAGTTGTACAAAGCCTTAGTGAATCTTTAGTGAATGAAGGTCATCAAGTGTCATGTTTTGTTTCTAGTTATTCCTTGTTTACATCAGCTGAAACCATAAAAGGGGTTAAGCTAACAAGGTTTTCAACATTTTTTCATTTTTTTTCATTGCCAATGACCCTATGGAAAAAAAAAGAAATCGAAAATCTTAAGCCTGATTTATTACAAATTCATATCCCAAATCCCATTGCATTGTTAATTTATCGAAATGTAAAGTGTAAAAAAGTTGTTTTTTATCATGCAAATTATGTTGGCCACAAATGGATTCAAGGACTTTATAATTATATATTAAGACAGAGTATAAAAAACTATGATGTGGTCTTATTTTCATCAGAAAAATTACTTGAAAGTTCAGCTGGTATTTTAAAAAACGTTGATATAGTTAAAAAGGTAACCCCCTTTAGTGCAAGTTATCTGTCTTTGAATAATAAATCAGATGAGTTAGCTCGCGAGGGTATTGAGGCTAAGATATCAGATATTGTTTTTGTGGGCCGACTTGTGAAATACAAAGGACTAAAGTATTTAATTAAAGCAATGTCAGATGTAAACTTTAGCTTAGCAATTATTGGTGATGGCCCAGAAAAAAAATCTTTGTTGGAATTAATCACTGAGCTTAGCTTATTTGATAGAGTTAAAATATATTCTGATATCAATGACAGTGAATTAAAGTTGTTTTATCAAAATACTAAGGTGGTGGTGTTGCCCTCTATTGAAGAAAGTGAGGCCTTTGGGTTAAGTCTGCTTGAGGGGCTGAGCTTTGGGAAATCTTTAGTTTCAACAAAACTAAATACAGGTATTGATGGTATTAATGTACATGGAGAAACGGGTCTACAGGTTCGTGCCAAAAATTGGATGGATTTAGCGGATAGTCTGAATTTAATTTTAAAAGACTCTTCCCTTCGCAAGAAATTTGAAATTGGTGCGAAAAAACATTATAAAGTGAATTACTCTTCTGAATGCATTTTGCAAAATACATTAATGTAAAGTTGAGAGACATGGATTTGTGAATATATGGGGAAGGCTTCTGTCTTATTATGAGAAAAAAATATTCTAAGAAGCTTTCTGTTAAACATACAGATGGTTTATCTTTGTTTCATAAATAAACATTAAATAAATGTTATGTAATACTCGATAAGAATAATGTATGGATATAAGTAACTATTGGCCAATACTGGGCTTTTTATCTACGTTTTTTATTGTAAGTTTGGTTGTTCCAATTTTTATAAAATTTGGACATAAATTTAATTTTACATCAAAAAAAAGCTTTAGAAGAAAAGAGGAAAGTTCTGTTCCGCTATTGGGTGGAATATCAATTTACCTGTCCTTACTTGTTGTGGCATCACTTTTTTCATTAAAAATGCCTTTGATTTTTTTATTATCCGCACTTCCAATAGTGGTTGCAGGAATTTTAGATGACTTATTTGAATTTAGAGCTAGATATAAAGCCCTAGCTCATATTTCTAGTATGATCATTTGGTTTTATTTAGTACCCAGTGAAAGCCTGATTCTATATAGCCTAGGTTTAAATAGTATTTTAACCATTGGATTCACAGGGTTTTGGATACTAGGTATGGTGAATGCCATAAATATGATTGATGGTATGGATGGCGAGTCTGGCAGCTTCTCGTTTTTAGCAGCAGGATTTTTAGCATTCTTTTTCTGGGGTACGGATACGGCAACCATTCTTCTTGCATTGATGGGAGCTATAGCTGGATTCTTAATTTATAATAGGCCTCCCGCAAAAATTTACTTAGGTGATGCTGGAAGTAGTTTTCTGGGTTTCTTTTTAGCGACCACAGCTGCTACTATACCCTCTTTAGGGGGGAGTTGGAGCAATATCTTTATCCCTCTGTTTATTTTTGCCTTCCCGGAAATTGATGCTATCATGGCAATTTCTAGAAGAATTATTTCGAGAACATCTCCATTTAGCGGAGATCATGATCACTTACATCATAAGCTAAAGAAATTAGATATGAGCATATATCAAATATTATTACTTTTCTCAGGAGTGACAGTTTACTGTGGTGTTACAGCTGTTACTCTACACAAGGTGAGTAAAGAAGAGGTAGTTGCTTCGGTCTTGTTTTTAGCAATGGCTGGTTTGTTGACCTTGCTAGGATCTATATATTTTGTGGAATATAAATTGGCATATAAAACATCTACATTCAGTCAGACTTTATTGAAAAAATATATGAATTTAAAAGATAAAGTAAATATTAATCCTGATTTTTTTCAGGCCACAGTTTTTGATTTACTTCCTTATTATAAAGAAATTCAACAACGTGGTGTAGAGGATGTTCAGAGTTTTGTTCAGGACTTTGCAAAATTTGTACAGAAACATTTTTCAGATGCTGAATTGAAGATGGCTGGATCTTACTCTGTCATTATTATTGAAAGCCCTAAGGGTGAGATTAGAAAGGAAATAAATCCGGAGGTTGTCATTTGTTATTTTAAATTTCTGCAAAAGCATAAGGTGCAGAAAAATGATAGCGATCTTCCATGGGGGATGTTTTTCTATTCTAGTGAGTTAAAAAGAGATATGTTTTTAAAGAAGTTTGGATTGTTAGATGATGCTGATAATACTCTAACTGAAATAAAGAAAGTGGCATAACAATAATCACAGTGTATTATTTATTGGTGGAGTTTATATGTCAAAATCTGTTCTATACATTCATTCTTGCGGTAGTTTTGGTGGTTCCTCTAGAAGCCTCACAGAACTTTTATTAGCATTCTCTAAGGATGATGTTAGCCCTTATATTTTAACTCAGCGAGGGCATGTTTGCGATTTTTTTAAAAAGGCAGGCGCCAAGGTTATCTCTGTGCCAGGGATTGTACAATTTGATAATACGAACATTGGTTACTACAGAAGTTTTCGTTGGTTAATATTATTGAGAGAGTTTTATTATTTAATTCATACTATTTTTGGCCTGTTAAAGGCTCGCAGAAATTGGAAAGATATCCAGATTATACATATTAATGACATTACACCTATTTTTGCTGGAATTATTGCGAAGATTCTGTTTCGAAAGCCTTTAGTGATGCACGTGAGGTGTTTGCATGCTCCAGAAAAGACTCCACTTCGTTCTCAATTTTTAGTCTATTTAATTCACAAGTATGTAGATCAAGTGATCTCCATTGACGAAACAGTGAAGGCTTCTTTACCCAATGGTATATCATCACAAGTCATTCATAATGGGTTCAACCCAGACTCTAGCTTAGTTAAGGGTGAGGCTTCTCAGTTTTCACACCTTTTTGGTAAAAGAAAACTTAACCTAGCCATAGTTGGTGGATTGATCCCCTTAAAAGGAATTATGGAGCTGTTAAAGGCTGCAAAAATGGCAGTTGATCAGGATCTTGATATTAACTTTTTTATAGTGGGAAAAAATCCCAGGCAATTGAAGGGCGCTAAGGCATATGTATTAAAAAAACTGGGATTAGCACATGATATGGAGAAAGAGATCCGTGATTATATTAAAAAGCATAAATTAGGAGAGCATGTACATTTACTTGGTTTTTTATCCAACACCACAGATTTGTTTAAAAATATTGATGTCCTATGCTTTCCCTCTCATTTGGATGCGCCAGGTAGGCCAGTATTTGAGGCGGCCTTAATGAAGAAAGCCAGCATTATAGCCATTTCTAATCCAAAAAGTGATAGTGTCATAGCTAACGAAACAGCTATTTGTATACCTTCTAAAGACCCTGATGCTTTATTTAAGGGAATCCTTCATTTTTATAATAACCCACTGGAGGTTGAGCGAATGGGTGAGCTGGCGTACAGATTAGCTGAGAAAAATTTTAATATTCTAAATAATGCGAATAAAATGGCAAAAATTTATGATGCGCTTTTGAGCAAATCTTAAATTGAGAGGAATTTTTTGATAGGAAAAATAAAAAGTCGCTTTAACAATGACTCTTGGGACCTGCTCTCCAGTACAGTTGGAGCATTTTTAGCGAGATCATTGGGTGCTGTAGGTCAGTTCCTGTTTACGGTTTACTTGGGCAGAACTTTAGGCGCAGAAGGGTCTGGTGTATATATGTTAGCTCTATCCACATCGGTGGCAGGTTCAGTGCTTGGTCGAGCAGGATTGGATTTAACACTAGTGCGGTTTACATCCATTAGCTTTTTAAAAAATGACTATAGACAGTTAAAAAATAATTTTCAAAAAACTATACTGTTGGGCACGTCTTTTAGTTTAATTATTGTTGGTGTTATTTTTGTTTTAAGTCCTTGGCTTTGTAGAGAGATATTAAATAATGAAAGCTTAATTGAACCACTAAGATGGATGTCATTGAGTATTCTACCATTTTCGGTATTAAATATTATTGCCGAAGGTCTTAGGGGTATTAAAAAAATACTTTACGCAAATTTAGTTCAAGCTACTTTTTTACCCATTTTTAATATTTTATATTTTTCAATATTTTTACATTATGGACTAGAGACACAAGGTGCTATTTATTCCTATTTTGCCTCCTGTGTGACGTCAGTACTCATTGGCTTGTTTTTTTGGTTTAAGGTAACAGCAAGTCAGCAAGGTAGTACTCAGAAAAACCCTTTATTGAGTTTGTCTGAAATTTTAAAAGTATCTTTGCCAACATTATGGATTACCTTAATGGGGATGGCGTCTGGATTAGCGGAAACATTTATTATGGGGCTATACCACTCACCAAAGGATGTGGGTGTATTTAGTGCCGCGGTTCGCTTATCTTTATTAATCAGTTTTGTTTTAGTAGCCACAAATAGTTTCTTGGGTCACAAATTTGCCCAATTAGAAAAAGGAAATTATTTGAAAACAGAAAAATTAGCTCAGTTAGGAACTAAAATAATGGTGTTAAGTGCACTGCCTTTGATTCTTCTTTATTTAATTTTTCCTTCATATATTTTATCTATTTATGGCCCTGAGTTTAAAGCAGGAGCTGTAACCCTGGTCATATTGACTTTAGGCCAGGCCTACCATGTGTTTACGGGTTCAGCGGATCTATTGTTATTAATGGGAGGTCATGAGAAGTCTTTACAGAAAATTACAACTTTTGCTGTAATTGTTAATATTATTTGTGGTTTCATTTTAGTACCCAGCTTGGGTGCAACTGGTGCTGCAATAGCTACAATTGCCGGAATTATAACTTCAAAAACATTATCTCTAATTATATCTCGCAGAAAGACTAAGGTCTCCACAATTCCCTGGACTTCAGGTCAGGAATAAAGGTCTGTAAAGTTCTCCACAATTTAAAAAAAAGTGTTCTACTTCCGATAGGTTAGCTAATGGACAGTAGAGGAACTAATACATCTAATAATCAATCTTCAAGTGTCATGGAAATTAATTTTCATGAGATGTCCAAATATATTTTCACACATAGATATATCTTTTTAATTTTTGTATTTGCTTTACCTGCATTAATGGGGATTTGGGGATTTTTTATAAAAAAACCAAAATATAAAGCAACTGTTGAAATTAATATTGGCGAAACAATGGAAGGATCATCGGGCATGGGATCCATGTTTGATGTATTTAACCAGTCTAAAGATAAAGAGAATAAATTATACATTTCGGAACAAGTATTTAATTCTAATTTATTTATGGAAGCCCTATACGATGAGGTTATGGTTAAATCTGATTTAACAAAAGACCTACAAGACGTAGAGGAGAAAAGAAGAATAGTAAGAGTAATGCTTGGGAGCAAACTCAATAACAAATTAGAAGGTGCCAATGAGTTAATGAGCTATTTGTATCTGACAACTGATCTTGATAGGTATCACATCACTTTGAATAGCCTTACTCCTACTGCAAAATTTTCTTCAGCCATTGTGGATATTGCATCATATACTCTTATAGGTTTAAATTTTAAAAACTTGGTTAAAAAGTTGATTTCTGTAGAAGAATTTTTAAATGGCCAACTCAATCAAACCAAACAACGTTTAACACACCTTGAAGTTAGCCTAGCAAAGGTGCAGAGTGAAAATAAAATACTGTCAGTAGAACAAGCTCAGAAGACCATTAATGCCCAGCATCTGCAACGTTTGAACGTATTGAGAAAAGCCCAGATTGAGTTTGATTCTAGTAAAAAGTATTTAGATATTTTAAAATTTGAGATGGCGGATCTTAGAATGAAAATGCTATCTAAAAAAAGAGTATCGTACTTATATTTAAATCAGCTACATAAACGATTAGATATTTTGAGATTTGAAAAAGAGTCACAGATATTGAGCAGAGAAATAGCTAGTGATATCCATAGCAAAAAGGAAATCAATGTTATTTTAAGTAAAATCAGAAGTGGCTTTAATAGCTTGGACAATAATGAGGTGCCCTCATCAATGAGCCCTTGGGAATATTATACCAGCCTAGAAAAGAACTCTTTTAAGTTATCTAGAGAGATTACAGAAAAGGCAGGCGTTCTCTCTTCCTTAAAAGAAGATATCAACATAAGTAGTAAAGATTTTGAAACCTTACCTGTGATTATGCAAGATATTAGCTTCTTAAAAAGACAAGTGGATATCATGATCATCCTGTATAAAGAACTTCAAAGAAAGCTTCAAGAAACACAAATCAGACGAGCTGGGCAGATAAATGATTTAGTGATCTTTTCAAATTCAGAGTTACCCTTGTTCCCATCGGGATTAAGCATGATTAAAAAGTACTTTTTGTCATTTATTGGCGGGGGTACCATTGGTTTTATTATTTTACTGCTTTATTATCTTTTAATCCCCACTGTTAGAAGTAAAGATGATTTAGAAAAAATAGGTATTCATGTGATTGGTGAAGTTCCATTTAGTAAATGGGCTACAAAGCAAAAAATAATTTCTATTAAACAATCCAAGGAACTGATTGTATTAAAGGAAATCCCAGAATCATATGAAGCACATGCTATTCGATATGCACGTTTTAATTTAGAAAGGTGTTTTGATCTTCATGTAGCTAGAAATGAAGGCTACGGTAAGGTCATTACCTCAGTCAGTGTAAATACAAATGAGGGAAAATCCTTCATGACAGCAAACTTAGCATATGGCTTATCTTCTTCCAAGTTTAGAACAGTAATTGTTGATATTGATTTTGAAGAGCCAAGTGCAGCAAGATACTTTAAGAATTTACGCCAAGATAAACAATTTGATTACATCAGTGATGATAATCGAGTTGAATTTAGACTAAGAACAGAAAATGAATATTTAGATGTGATTGATACACCAGCTCTCACAAAAAATGGCTGTGAATATCTTGAAGGCATAGGCTTTCGCAATTTTATACATGACCTCAAAGAACGGTATGATGTTATTTTTATTGATACACCACCACTAAGTGAGTACCTGGAAGGGCTAATAGCCACTCAATATTCTGACGGAATTATGTTTGTCTCCAATCAAAGACAAACTATAGTGGCTGATATTGAAGATAATTATGATCGAATTACCCAAACGTTCAGAGGACCAATCGTAGGAGTCTTGAACTTTACATATGATGATATTAACATTCCATTCATCACAGAGAAGAAGAAGAGGGTTGCTTAGTACTAAAAATTATTTTTTAGGCTAATGGTACTTATCAAAGTTTGTCATCCTTCGCTTCGCTCTGGATGACAATTTAGAATACTGGTTATCCCTATAATATAGAATACTGGCCATTACTCCATATGGTACGACAAAATCAATACTTCAGATTAATTTTTTATTGAGGTTTTTTTGGTTAAATATTAGGTGATGTAATCTGTGAAAATTATCCAATCATTTCATTGATATCATCAAAGACTATGCTCTCATCTACCATGAGGTTGTTATCCTCTAATAGTTTCACCGTTCCTTTTAGATCGAGAATGTCTCCTTCTGAGGAGTATTCACCAATTAGATCCTGTGGTTTCATGGTTTTTAAAATTTCTGGTAACATGGGTTGGATAGAGTAATATCCATAATCGGTTCGGTAAGTTCTTGTGGCTTCTTCTTCTGAAATAAGAGATTCATAAAGCTTTTCGCCGGGTCTGATTCCAGTGACTTTGATTTCCACATCGCGATCGCCTATAAGGGCTTTTGCTACATTTACCATATTGGCTGCTGCCGCTATGGGAATGAATGTTTCACCACGTTTTGCATGCTCTATTGCGGCGAGTACTGTGTCTACAGCATCTTCCAGGCTTATGAGAAAGCGAGTCATATTTTCATCAGTAATGGTTAACGGTCCACCAGCTTTAATTTGATCATGGAATAGTGGAATCACTGATCCTCTTGAGGCTAAAACATTACCGTATCTCACACATACAAAACGTGTTTCTGGGCAAAGTATATTAGCTGCAGTAAATATTCTTTCTTGTATGGCTTTGGTCATTCCCATGACGTTCACT
>Ga0066609_10001727_pt1:0-10000 | contig 12340 bp, 12 predicted proteins | sample SaaInlV_DNA_150m_FD_60378 | JGI IMG/M metagenome (GOLD analysis project Ga0066609, IMG submission 60378) | Marine microbial communities from expanding oxygen minimum zones in the Saanich Inlet - SI075_LV_DNA_150m | ecosystem: Environmental > Aquatic > Marine > Unclassified | place...
TTTTCTTTTTGAAGTGTACCACGTATCTTTTTTGCAAATTCGCGAGGAGTATGAGGTTGAATAGGTACTTTCCACTCAGATCGTACTGTTTCTTTGTTTGTCAGCTTAGGATCTTGTGTTAATGCATATTCTGTACCAACTATATGTGCCTTGGTTACAGCCCACATAAGCATAGATAATGGTTGGGCACGACGACTCATTTGTTGATACTTATAAGCTGCATATTCTTGATCAAACTCCATGAGCTCGGTTCGACCACCATTTAATGCAAATATATATATGCATGACAGCATGAATATAACAGTTTTTTTTTTCACAGTAACCTAAATTATAATATAAATTAAGATAGAAACCCCTCTATAAAGGCTTTGTATGCCTTGTTTTTAATAATAAAGAAAGAAGTCTTACTTGTAAAGAAAGTGTAAAGAAACGGGAGCTATTGGGTAACATTTGATTGACTAAAAGAGCATTTTGGGCTATTTTTTAGAAGAGATGCCAGGGTGGCGAAATTGGTAGACGCACGGGATTCAAAATCCCGCGGTGGAAACACTGTATCGGTTCGAGTCCGATCCTTGGCACCAAAATTTTTTAACTATGGGAGTAGTAATGGAAGAGTGTATCTTTTGTAAGGTAGTATCTGGAGATATTTCAAGCAAGTCGGTAATGGACACAGATAATGTTCTGGTCTTAAAGGATATTGCACCCAAAGCTCCTATTCATTATCTCATCATCCCAAAGAAACATCTTCAAGACTTACGATCATTTGAGGATATAGATAGTAATCTGGCTGGAGAGTTATTACTTACGGCTCAAAAACTATCTGAGCTCAATGACGGAATTCCGTTTCGAATCTTGATCAATAATGGCCATGAAGTTGGTCAACGAGTTAATCATGTGCACCTTCATTTTCTTGCAGGTAAAGAACTTCCCGAATTGTTCTAGCTGTTTTAAAGTCCCAAGGCTTGATTTATATACCAGTGTTTTTTACTTAAACCATTTTCTTCAGCATTAGGAAGATATTGTTTTTGTGTGTTAGCGATTTGCATCTTCTTCAGTAGCACCAAAGAGGTCTCGTGTAACCCGATTTCTTAATCGAGGTATTAACACTAGTCGTTCTTCTTTTTTGATAAGGTAGAGAGTAGTGCTTAGTTGGCGTCTAATTCGTGCATTGTGGGTTGAGCATCTACCATTTCGGATGCTTTGTCTCCCTTGTTGAAGATGCTCTAGTTGTTCACCAGGAATCAGTGATACACGTGCAAGATCTAGACTGGCTCGTGCTCGCATATTACATAGCTCGGCGAATGTTATCTGACGATGCTGAGTAGGTCTAATGCCAAACAAAAAACTAAAGGAAAATAAAAGGAATGGTAATAGAGTAAATTTTTTCATTATAGTAACCTTAATTGTTCGGCTAACCCATCTACTTCTTGTTCTTTGAGTGCATCCTGCATTGTTTGATGTCTCAACATGCGTATGTATTCCTCACTTATTGTTCTTTTGGTAACTACTGAAAGTTGAACTTCTTGCTCTGCTAAACTGATGCGTTTGAGTATTCCATTAAAAATAAACTGAGCTCTGTCTTCGTCTGGAGAAAGACAGTTAAGTCCTTTTTGCACTTGTACTCTAGCAGAAAGTAATAGTATATATTTGTGTTGAGGCAACGGAGTTCTTGGTGCTGCGTTGAAGAATTTTAGAGCTTGCCGCCTGTATGTTGTTGAATTGGCAACAGGTTGATCATCATGTGAGCTGGCTTCAGGGCTGCCGAGTAATGTATTGCCAGAAAATAATAGTAGTAACAATATAATGATTTTTTTCATTACAGTTCCTGTCGTGCAAGTTGGTCTGCCAAAGTATCGACTTCTGCTGTTCTGGCTGCTCTTAAAAAATCCTCATGAATAGTTCTTTTATTGGCTTTTGAAAGCCTTAGGCGCCTGATAGCTATCTCTATACGGTGTTGTACCCCTGCAAGAGCTGTCTTAGCAGATTGTTGGTGGACTGTAGTGTGGTCTAGCCCACTTTGTATAGCTACTTGAGCTGTAATCAGGAAAAGATATTTTGATTCTTGAGCAGTAGCTTCTCTTGCTTGACCGAATAGCTTTAAAGCTTTGAGTCTAAATTGTGTTGATAGAGGTTGTGGTTCTTCTTCATCAGAACTCCAACCAGAGTCACAGAGCAGTATATTGCTCGAGAATAAAATGAGTGATAATAGGATAATTTTCTTCATAACAAAAGGCCTCCTGAAAACTAGACAGTAATTTGTTTATTTCTTAATTGTAATTATACCAGGGAGTGGTTCTAGTTGTCAAAAGGCCTAATAGAAGTTAGCTTAAGCAGTTTTTTGTAGGTGTGTAACTAAGGAGTTATAGATCATGAAGGTTGCTTGTGTAACGCTTAAGCTGTTGATATTGAGGTGTAAATTGAGATAAGTATGTGCTTTTTTCTTGTCTTCAAGATCAACCCAGTATGGCGCAAAACCTTTGAGTGAGTTGTATAAGTTCGATTGTTCGGATGCAAAGATGGAATTGTGGCTGATAATAAGGTTATTGCCATTTTCTGCTAAGCTAACAATTTCTTGATGAATTGTTTCTAGTGTTTCAGAAAGATCATTTGTGTTCAGTTGTGCATCTGTATTATATTGCATAAGTTTTTGATAGATATTAATATGCATAAAATTTTTGGGAAGAAGATTTTGCAGTTCTAATGCAATTTTATTTTGCAATGCTGGAGAGTCTCCATTGATTACAATAATAGAAACAGTTTCTTTTCCGCTTTGATTGGCGATTGAAATAGATTGATAGGTTGCTGCTTCTAAGGCTGTTACTTCTTCATCATAATACATACTATACATACACGTTCCCTATTCTCTGTGTAATTGTCGTACAAAAAACCACTAAACTCCATAGGTTTATTATTGCAGAACTATAGAATATGTCAACAACTGCATGAACATCATTTATGGATTATACCCAAATATTTTTTTTGTTATAATAGGGTGAATGTGTTGTTAAAAAAGGGTGAAAAAGGAGTAGAATAGAAGCCGTGATAGGAACTATTGTCGTTTCATTGTCCGTTGTTTTTTCATTGCTCGCTACGGCTGTTATGAGCTATATAGGGATGGCTACGCCTATAGGCCCATGGATAGCCTCTACCCTGGTGTTAGCCGTCGGATTATTGTTGCGGCTTATGACTGTAGGAGAAAGTATAACACAAATTATTGCGCTTATTGTGTCCTGTGCATCTATTGGGGGTATTTTGGCCACAGCATTAGGCTTTTCGCTTCCAACTTTATATTTTCTCAATAAAACACTGTTTCTGTCCTGGTTGGCTGATCCTAACTATTTTATTTTGTTGGTAGCGGGGATATCCTTTTCAGCAGGTCTTTATGGGTTTTGGATTGCTGATATTTATGAGGAGCGCCTATTGGTTCAAAAACATCTTGATTTTCCTATATCTCAGCTGCTCTATCGGATGATATGTGCTCATAATCAGCTTAAAAAAGCTCAAGAAATGGTCTTTGGATTTATTGCGACGTTATTTTTTTGTGTTTTGCAGGATGGCATGCTGGGGTATCATGGTATTATTGGTCGCTCTATTCATTTGTTTGATACGTGTTCCTTTCATATGTTGCAGGGACTTGCATACATACAAGTTCCTGCATTAAGTGTGGATCTTTTTCCCAGCTTTTGGGCGATTGGGTATGTTACAGGACGTGTGATTGTACTTCCTCTTTTTATTGGATTAGTTTCTAAGATTTTTTTGATGGATCCTATTCAGTTTATGGGGTTTAGTTATCTTTCTACTACATCATATGTAATGGCATTTTGCGCGGGGATTATTTGTACGAGTGCTTTGCGTTCTTTAATTAAAACACCGCCTATCATTATAAGGATTATAATTGATACCTATAAGACTGTTTGGGTACGTGGTAATACATCAGTAGATTCTTCAGTGATTGAGAAATATTGTTTAAAAAACTTACTTGGAATTTTGTTAATTGTGTTTCTGTTTTTGCGAAGTTTTCAGTTTTCCTATTGGATGTATGGATACCTTATGATTGGAACGTTTATTTGTACTTATCAAGTGATGCTTATTGCTGGACGAACTGGTCTTGCATTGTTAGGTCGTTTTGCCACCTTTGTCATGGCACCGGCGCTCGTGCTGTTTAATGTTGGTTTTGTGCAAGCGGTACTTATGGCTACATTTGTTGAAATAACTGCTGGTGTTGCAACTGATATAATGTTTGGGCGGAAACTAGGACGACTAGCAAAAGTGTCGCGACCCCTTATGAGACAGTTTCAATTATTAGGGTTAGTTATAGGAAGTGTTTCTGTCGGAATTCTTTTTTGGTTATTGATCAGTAGGTTTGAACTAGGGTCGGCTGCGTTATTTGCACAGCGTGCACAAGCGCGTGCACTTTTAATTAATGTAAAAGAGTTTGATGTATTGGTGTTAGGGATTGGTTTTTTTTATGGCTCAATGTTGAGGTTGTTAAATATCAATACAGCATTAGTGCTTGGAGCATTATTAATGCCGGTTAATATTTCCCTTGGACTTATCATTGGTGGTGGACTTTCTATCATGAGTACTAACAAGGAAGAATGGTATCCGTTTTGGTCGGGTGTGTTTGCTTCCAGTTCAATGTGGATGGTGATTGGTGCGCTACAATTAATTTAGATACTAAATAATTTAGATAACTAAAAATCGTTCAATAAATTCTATTAAGTCGCCATCAAGTACTAAGTCCGGTTGTGAAGATTCAAAACTGGTTCTATGGTCTTTAACCATCTTATATGGGTGTAAGACATAAGAGCGTATTTGTGATCCCCATTCTATTTTCTTTTTTTCCACATTACTTTTTTTAGCTTCTTCTTCTTCGCGTTGTTTTTGTGCAAGTTTTGCTCTCAACATTTTCATTGCTGTTTCACGGTTTTGAATTTGAGAACGTTGGTTTTGACATTGAACTACAATGTTAGTTGGGATGTGAGTCATGCGTACAGCAGAATCAGTTTTATTAATATGTTGTCCACCGGCACCACTAGCGCGATAGGTATCGATGCGCAAATCTTTTGGCTCGATTGGTGCGAGTTCAACTTCGGGAAGTTCGGGTGTGATGGTTACACTAGAAAAAGAAGTATGTCGGCGTTTGTTAGAATCGAATGGAGAGATACGAACTAATCGATGTACACCGTTTTCAGCTTTTAATAATCCGTAAGCATTTTTTCCGGTAACATATAGTGTTGCCGATTTAATACCGGCTTCTTCTCCTGCTTGAAAATCTATAAGATCTGTTTTTAAACGCTCGCGTTCACAAAAGCGTGTGTACATTCGTAAGAGCATGCTGGCCCAGTCTTGAGACTCGGTACCACCAGCTCCAGCATTAATACTTAAAAAACATGCGTTTTTATCTTCAGGATTTTTGAGGAGGAGTTCTATCTTAAACTTTTTAACGTTACGACAAAGGTGTGCAAGTTCCGGGGTGATTTTTTTGAGCTCAGCTTCGTCCTCTTCAAAGAGGTCTAGGAGTTCTAGTGCTTCCTCATAACTAGACACAATTGAGTTGTACGCTTCGCGTTGAGTCTTAATGGCTGTTAAGCGCTTTGATATTGCTATTTGGCCTGGATGCTTCCAAAAGTCTTCTTGGTTTTCAGTTTGAGTAAGTTGTTCAAACTCGGTTTCTATTTTGGCGTTCTTCCAAAAAACCTTGATTGTTTGAATGTCGGGCTCAACATCTTTGAGTTGTTGTCGTAAATCATCAATTAACATAAATTCTCTTTTCCTACATGTTTTTAATAGTATATCAATATATAGGGGCGTGGGAAATAGGGTTTTAATTGTTATCGAGTTTGAATAAGAGTTCTTTTGACACCAAATGGGGATATGGCGTATACTTTCGGTGTAAGATAAAGAACTTGTTCAGTTGATTTATACCAAGGATATATAGTGGATTCTTTAATTTCAAAATTAATAGCTTCTGGGCTGCCATTGTACTTAGTTAAGTTTTTTCACTTAAACCTACTAGCAGCATGGTTACCTCCTATGGTTATATCGGTTCTTATTGCCAACACTAAATCAAAAATTAATACATTTACTATTGTTGGTGGTTCTTTAATAGTTTTTTTCGTAATTACCTTGATCTTTTATATAGCTGGAATTTCTTTGGATTCTTATTTTGCAATTAAGGGAAATACTTTCTTTACAGAATTAGCCGGCTTGTTTGTGGTTAGATGTGCAATTCCTGCAGCATTGCTGTTTTGTATAATAACCTGGTTTAGATACTACAGGATCAAGCGAAAACGACAGGCTGCGTGAGTGGCTATTTAAAGCCTATCACTCTATACTCAATACTATGGAAAACAATAAAGGTACATTATTTGTCATATCTGCCCCTTCTGGAGGGGGTAAAACCACTCTTGTAAACGCTATACTGGCAGAAAAGGCCCCAGATGAGCGTTTGGAGCGTGTGGTAACGTATACCACCAAAAAGCCCAGAAAGGGCGAAATTGAGGGGCAAAGCTACTTTTTTGTCGATAAGGCTGATTTTGAGGCCAAAATAGAGCAAGGCTTCTTTTTGGAGTGGTCGGGTACTTATGGACACTATTATGGTTCTCCAGCTTCAGTCCTTACTCAGCTCAATGCTGGAACTTCCCTTATAATGATATTAGATAGGGCTGGTGCCCGTGCTGTTAAGGATGTATATCCAGATGCTATCCTTATATGGATAAAACCTCCTTCTATAGAAGAACTTGAAAAACGCCTTGTAGGACGTGGTTCTGATAGTGCAGATTCAATAAAGCGACGTCTAGGACTAGCTATTGAAGAGCTTAAGAGTGAAAAGACCCATCCATTCTTTGGTTTCAACGTCATAAACGATGACTTTGAGAAGGCCAAAAAGGCCTTAAAAACCATTTTTAAAAAAAGAGATTTATAGTGAATAGTCGCTCTAGCAAGCGAGATTCAAATTAGTTTTAAAAAAGAGTTGACGTTGTGAAACAATCTGTCATACTAGTTATATGTGAAGTGACATATTGAAATATCCGGTTTGATTAAGACAGTTTTTCTTGGCATCACAGGTGCCTTTCATTAACCCGTCTTTTGTTACATATATATATGTATATAAATGACGCGACTTGTTAGCTCGCTTTCGAGCAGAAAAGTTTAAAACTCAGTAACCTATGACACACGCAATGTGCGTGTAGTTTTGTGGGGCATAAGTTCTTGTTTTTGCTAAAAAAATAAGAACATCGCTTGGGTGATAAAAATTAACTTTTTGAGTTTTTTTTATAAGTTAAAAAAAGTTTTAAAAAAAGTTTGACACAGTCTAATTAACAGGTATAATTATTTATAGTTGCTCAGGAAGAGACGGCGGAACGGAAAGGTCGTTTGAGTGAAGAGAGTAGTAAGAAAAAATTTTTGATAAGTTCTTTGAAATTCGTAAGTATATAACTTTTATTTGTTGTTAAATAAAAGTTCGAATGATTTTTTAACAAAGCCAATTTTTGGTTTGTTTTAAAGCCAGTATATGGAAAAATTTAAAAAATTTCCGTATACCAATTTAATTTCTTTAGTTTTATAATTTTTGTGACGAAGAGTTTGATCCTGGCTCAGAATGAACGTTGGCGGCGCGCTTAACACATGCAAGTCGAGCGAGAAAGTTCCCTCGGGAACGAGTACAGCGGCGGACGGGTGAGTAACGCGTAAGAATCTACCCTTTAGTGAAGAATACCCTCGAGAAATCGAGGTTAATACTGCATAAGTCCCTTCGGGGAGAAAGATGGCCTCTTTGCTGTCGCTAAAGGATGAGCTTGCGTACTATTAGTTTGTTGGTGGGGTAATGGCCTACCAAGACGATTATGGTTAGCCGGCCTGAGAGGGTGATCGGCCACACTGGAACTTAGACACGGTCCAGACTCCTACGGGAGGCAGCAGTGAGGAATTTTGCGCAATGGGCGAAAGCCTGACGCAGCGACGCCGCGTGAAGGATGAAGGGTTTCGGCTCGTAAACTTCTGTGGAGTGGGAAGAAAGACTCTCTTTTAATACAAGAGAGGGATGACGGTACCACTTTAGAAAGCACCGGCTAATCTCGTGCCAGCAGCCGCGGTAATACGAGAGGTGCAAACGTTATTCGGAATTATTGGGCGTAAAGGGTGCGTAGGCGGCTTTTTAAGTCCGTTGTTTAATTCTCCGGCCTAACCGGAGGTCAGCAATGGATACTGGAGAGCTTGAGGGAGGAAGAGAGAAGTGGAATTCTCGGAGTAGCGGTAAAATGCGTAGATCTCGAGAGGAACACCAATGGCGAAGGCAGCTTCTTGGTCCTCTTCTGACGCTGAGGCACGAAAGCGTGGGTAGCAAACAGGATTAGATACCCTGGTAGTCCACGCCGTAAACGATGATCACTAGATGTTGGTCCCATTTGAGGGATCGGTGTCGTAGCTAACGCGATAAGTGATCCGCCTGGGGAGTACGGTCGCAAGACTAAAACTCAAAGGAATTGACGGGGGTCCGCACAAGCGGTGGAACATGTGGTTTAATTCGACACTACGCGAGAAACCTTACCTAGACTTGACATGTATTTGATCGCTATGGAAACATAGTTTTTCAAGCTTGCTTGGACAGATACACAGGTGCTGCATGGCTGTCGTCAGCTCGTGTCGTGAGATGTTTGGTTAAGTCCTCTAACGAGCGCAACTCCTATCTTTAGTTGCTATCCATTTATTTGGAGCACTCTAAAGAGACTGCCTGGGAAACCAGGAGGAAGGTGGGAATGACGTCAAGTCCTCATGGTCCTTATGTCTAGGGCTACACACGTGTTACAATGGCCGTTACAAAGGGCTGCAAATTCGTAAGAATGAGCTAATCCCATAAACACGGTCTAAGTTCGGATTGAGGTCTGCAATTCGACCTCATGAAGTTGAAATCGCTAGTAATCGTATATCAGAATGATACGGTGAATACGTTCTCGGACCTTGTACACACCGCCCGTCACACCACGAAAGTTGTTTGTACTCGAAACCATCTTAGCTAACCTTTATTGGAGGCGGATGGCTAAAGTGTGAATAATAATTGGGGTGAAGTCGTAACAAGGTAGCTGTAGGAGAACCTGCGGCTGGATCACCTCCTTTCGAGGGAGATATTCAGACCATCGTAAGATGGATCTATTAAATAGGTGTTACTACTAAAGTCTTTTAATTGGTATACGGACTCTAAATAATCAGGTTGGGGTCTATAGCTCAGTTGGTTAGAGCACCCCGCTGATAACGGGGAGGTCAGTCGTTCGAGTCGACTTAGACCCACCAAATTTATTTGCGTGGGCAGCGATTCGGTTTGTCCTTCCAGTTTTAGGAGGGGGATGTAGCTCAGTTGGTAGAGCGTCCGCCTTGCACGCGGAAGGCCAGCGGTTCGAATCCGCTCATCTCCACCAATTTTTAATAAATTTTTAACCATAAACTATACTTATGAATGGTTCACAAACAAATTCTTGTGATCTTTGAAATGTTTATATCTTGAATTTCTATAATTGTACATACAATTTATTGTATGTCATTGAGAATAAATGTTATCGCGTCAAATTATATCTGTAATTAGATTTGTGATTAATTGAAAAGAGCATTTGGTGGATGCCTTGGTATCAAGAGGCGATGAAGGAGGCGGAAGACTGCCAAAATTTTCGGGGAGCTGTCAATCGAGCTACGATCCGAAAGTTTCCGAATGGGGAAACCCGTCTAGGTAAAACCTAGTCATCCTTACCTGAACACATAGGGTAAGGAAGCAAACGGTGCGAACTGAAACATCTCAGTAGTGCCAGGAAAAGAAAACGAAGTGATTCCCTCAGTAGTGGTGAGCGAAATGGGAAGAGCCTAAAACTATGTTATGTAAGCCTACTCGCGTTGTAGCATAGTGGTTGTGGGATTTATACGTTTAAGGTGTGTAGACCTTAAGTTGTTTTTTTTGATTTAGTTGAATTGTTCTGGAAAGGACAGCCATAGAGAGTGACAGCCTCGT
>Ga0066609_10001740_pt1 | contig 12281 bp, 13 predicted proteins | sample SaaInlV_DNA_150m_FD_60378 | JGI IMG/M metagenome (GOLD analysis project Ga0066609, IMG submission 60378) | Marine microbial communities from expanding oxygen minimum zones in the Saanich Inlet - SI075_LV_DNA_150m | ecosystem: Environmental > Aquatic > Marine > Unclassified | place: British...
TTTTATCTATCTTTACAGCTCCACTTACACCAGCTGTGGTAGTAGCTGGTTTATGTTTTGCAGTGTCTACTATCCATTTGTTAGATGTTATTTACCCAGAAACTACTGCCTCAAATGTGGCAGGCGCAAGTAAAGGACTGGAGGCTTTAATTGATGGTAAACAGTTGTGCGTAGTCGCATCAGCACCCCCAGCTCCAATTGTAGCTGAAGTACTGAATGGTCGTTATGTTGGGTCACCCGAAGCTCCAATTGCAGTTGCCAGTCTGGTGGTTGGTGATGATGAGAAGGGCCAGGTTGAATCAGCACTAACAGGTCCAACTGGTGGTGAGTGATAGTTTCCAGTTCCACCAGGGCTGTATTAGACCCATCTTTTGCCTCTGTTGCTGTAGCAGGTTCGGTGGTTGAAATTTAGGGCGAATGAGGTATAGGTTCAGGTTAGGCTGCCAGGCTAATATAGCAATAGAGTGCTTGGCATGTCCTGATCCTGATGAAAATATTGCACGCTATCAGCCCGTGCTATAAAAAATCTCTCTATTTGCCATATGGGGTTGTATTTTATTGAAATTTATCACTAATTATATTATATTAAGCATATTATAAATAATTAGTGAGATAATTTACTATGAAAATTATGCCTTATTTTGTTTTTTACATTGTTAATATGGTTCTTATTGATGCTAGTACTGTTTTTGCATTGTTAGCTTGCGGTAGTTTAGGCCTGGCAATAGGCATGGGTTTTATATTAATGGCTGTAATGAATATAGCTGCAGTCGAATTTATTTTTCCTTCAAATAAAACTCAAAGCGGAGTTTATGAACTTCATTTAGGCGCAGTTTTAGCTATTAGTAATTGCTTTTGGTTGTTATTAATTGGTCCTATGAGTGTTTTTGCTGCAATGGCAACAGGGATTGCCTATATTGCTATTCGTTATTGTATTGAAAGTATTAATGGAGAGGCCCAGCGGCCAGTTATACCGATCGCTACTGCTTGTGCTGCAGGGCCTTTTAATTATCATTCTGCTGAAGCTGAGTTCGTTCCAGTTGCTGGAGTCCCTGTAGCTTCAATCGTTGTTGAAGATGCCGCCCAAGGGCACAACATGCCTAATAATTTAGATAATAATTAACTCCTAATATAGTAGCTGCTTTAGAAACTATAATAATTATTTTAAGTTTTGAGTCTGTTTTAATAAATTAAAGTCTAATATTCATGTGTTTATAGTGTCTTTTTGTATGTTATTTTTGTTTTTTATGGTTTTTTGTTGTATAATTAATTTAATATTGATTGAATATGGAGCGTATTATGAGGCCAGAGATAAAAAGACCTGATTGGATAACAAATGTGATATTACATTTTAATAATCCTGATTTAGATACTGGGGTTGGGATGAAAAAAACAATGAGCAGGGCGCAGATGGATGCAATCCTAGAAGTTGTGAATCTACAAGAATTAAAGCAATCGCTGGTCAAACAGTATGGAAGAGAAGTATATGTAGAAATGATGCAAGAGCAATCTAATAAATTACCATATATAGACGTTGCGGATTTAGTAACTGATGACGATTATGATTCCTTTCAAAAAGCTCATAAAAACAGTGATGCTGAAAGAGCTGCTGAAAGTATAAATGAATCGAGAAAAGATGCAGCAGATGAGTTACATGAAAAGCTTGATAAAGAGCCAGAGCTACAGCCACCGGGTGAAGAAGTTTACACTGGACCTATTGTTATTAGTGGGCTTACAAAAGATGATTTTAAGCCAAAATTACAAGCAGCATTATCAGCAGCTGAAATAAAAAAAGGTTATGATCCTCGTGCTATTAAAGCTAATGTTTTAAGTGAAGAGTCTTTAGAGAATATTTATCAGGTTATGAGTCGCGTTTTTGGTTTTAACGAAGTATCTGGCGATACAGCTCTAACTCAGTTCTCTATGATGCGTTATTCTGATGGTAGTTATAATATTGTTACTCAGCATGCACTTTATAGTGGTATGCTTTTTAAGCCAGCAGACCAATTTCAGTCTCTTAAGGATGTTGGTGAAACAGCTAAAGGTATGGAGTTTAAAGTTTTTGCGAAGGGCAAAGAAGGTGAGCAAAAAATAATTGATTTAGAGCATAGCTTAAGTTCAAGTAAAGGAGCTCCCACACCTTTTGATACGAAGCTAGCACCAGGTAGTGCCAAAGGTCAGTAATTATTTGCCAAGCAGCTAAAAAACCACCTTTTAAGGTGGTTTTTTATATGGTATTGTTACTTTATAATATTGAATATATTTTAATCATAGATAGTAAAATATATAAAGTTTATATTTGAACAAATGGCTACTCATGTTTTTCATTTGCCTAAAGTTATCTATTTTTTGTAAAAATAGGTGGCGTATAATGCCAGTGCAATGTGGCGTAGATGGTTTAGACTACTATAGCTTGTTCTTGTCATATGGAGATGTTTCATTAGAAAAATCTAAGCTGCTAATAAATATAGTTCAAGAGTTGTATCGAGATTTTTCTGAAATTTATAAGGCAGAAAATATATCTGAAAAGAAACGCAATTCTAATTTTAATTTAAAAGAGAGCGTAAATACAAAGATGTTGTTAGAATATCCTGTTACTAAAGGTTAATATTATGGTCCGCCACAAAGTAAAGATTTTTATTTTTTTGGCGATGTCGTTAAGCCACTATATCCAGGTTATGCTAAAAAGGAATATGAGTACATGAAAAAGCTGCATGAGGTCAGGGTAGAGCAGTTTTCGTGTTTAGATACTCTTTTATTAAGTGATGTTATTAATTGTACTTATGCTCCTGTTAAAATTAACTAAAAATTTTAATGATTTGGTGTTTAGGCGTTCTGGTTTTATGTTTTAAACGAAAGCATTACCTTTACATTTATCAGTAATATTATGCAGTAGAATAAATATTAGTGTAGTTATAATGTTATTTTGTATATAATATTCTCGATATTGAGTTTGTAGAGATTGTTATGTTATTGCGAAAAAACAGATTGTGTGCGATTGCTTTTTGGTTTGCTATTAGTGCTATAGTAATAATGCTAGACCAATGCAGTAAGGCTTGGGTGTTGGCAAATTTGAGCGAAGCACATACTTACTCTGTTGCGCCGCACTTTAATTTGTTTCTAACTTATAATAAAGGCATTGCATTTAGTATGTTTGCAAATTCTGGGGATGTCGCTTATTACGCATTATGCTCACTAAGTATAGCAATCGTTTTGCTATTAGCTTTTATGCAGTATAAAACAGAATTAAATAGGTACCTACTCCATTGCGCCATCGCATTTATAATTGGGGGAGCTATTGGAAATTTATTTGATAAAATTTTGCTAGGGCATGTAGTTGATTTTATAGATTTCTACTGGGGTGGTTGGCACTTTGCGGTTTTTAACTTAGCAGATAGCTTTATTAGTATAGGTGGTGCTTTATTCTTGTTAGATGCTTTTATTTATGACCCAGCTAACTAGTTTTTGATTGCGTATGCAGTGAGCTTATTTTGTTGTTAAGTTCTTTCGTGTGTTTGGTTATGCTGTGATAGCTTGAATTTGTGAGTTTTATGAGTATAGCTATTATAGTAAATACTACAATTAATTCTGCCATAATAAACCCTTTGTTTTTGCTCATGTGCGTCCCTTGTTATTTATCTAAGCATAATATTTCTTAAATAAAAAACAATACAGGGTATTCATTAAAAATTAAATTTGTCTGAATGGGTGTCTTTAACTATAATAATAGCTTGAGTGTTGAATGAGGTGCATATTATGTGGCAAGAACTATTAATCATAGCCGTGAGCTTTATTATAATGGTATGGAGCTCAGATATATTTGTAGATGCTGCAGTGGCAATATCTGATAACTTCAATATGCCTAAGGTAATAATTGGTACTGTTCTTGTTGGATTTACTACTGCTGTGCCTGAGCTTTTAGTTTCATTTGATGCGGCTATAAACAATGGACCAGGCATTGCGATTGGAAATGCACTAGGTTCATATATAATTAATATAGCTTTAGTTTTAGGGGTTACTGCAATTGTTTGCCCAATAAAAGTATCTAAATTAATTCTAAAGAGGGAAGTGCCTGTGATGGCTCTATCTTTATTTATAGCTTTTTTACTTATGTATAATGGTTTCCTTGGGCCAAAACAAGGGTATGTTTTATTGGCATGTTTAGTTGTTACAGTTGTTTCCTTTGCTTTTATAATACTTAGAGCAAAGAAGCTTAATCTTATTATTCCAGAAATCAAAATAGATGTTAAATATGGAGTTTATGAAGCTTGGTTTTACTTTGCGCTAGGTTTATGTTTATTAATTTTTAGCGCCAGGATTTTAACTGGTGCTTCTATAGATCTTGCTCATTATTTTGGGGTGAGTGATTTAATTATAGGTCTTACTATTGTGGCTATTGGAACTAGTTTGCCAGAGCTTGCAGCATCTATATCTGGTGTTAAAAAAGGGGAGCATGACATTGCTATTGGGAATGTTATTGGCTCTAATGTACTTGGTATGTTTGCGGTTTTGGCTATGCCAGCTATTTTCTCTCCCGGAATTATTCACAAGTTGGTTATTTATCGCGATTTTGGTTTTATGGCCATCACTACACTATGTTTTTGGGTGGCATGTTATTGTTTCGATGGTGATAAACTACTCATTAATAGGCGTGAAGGCGTTCTAGGGGTGCTGTTGTTCTTATCATACCTTTTTGTTTTATATCTTTACCCAGCCTAGCATTAATTCATGTTGCTTTAACTTAACTTAACTTATATTTATTACTTTTCTTTAATTTAATTATGGGCCCAAACTTGGGGCAGAATTTGATTTGGTTACACTTTTGTCAGGTTCCAATGATGCAAACCCGGGCCTGACAGAATGTTTGTCGCCATTATGTAATTCTATTTTTATTTCGGGGCCTTTTTCGTCTTTTGTTAGAGAAGCATGTTCATCAAGTTTTTGCTTTATTGTGTTAGGGCAAGTGGTTTTTAGCTCGCCAATTTCAGCGCTTTTTATACTATTTTCATCTATATTAAACTCTATCTTTCCTTCTGATTGCTTTTGTGAGTCTTGTTTAGATTCATTATGTTTGTCAATAAAGGTTTCTTTAAATTGTTGATGCTTAGATAGTTGTTCGTATGGACCCTCTTGTGGCATCACTTTTGTTTTTCTTGCAAAAAAGTTTTTAATTCTATGAAACAATCTCTCTGATTTTCTTGCAAAAAAGTTTTTAATTTTATGAGACAAGGTGTTTCTCTCTGCATTCGGGAAAATTATGGCCTTTCTCACATAGTCATTTTTTATGTGATCGCGGAAATTAAAACCAGTCTTGTCACTATTTGGTGATGATATATTTGCTAATTCATTGGCCATTGCATTTTTTTGGTTTCGGTATAAAAAGCTCATTATACGTGTAGTTGGTGATTGATATTGTTGGTGTTCCAGTGTCATACGAGAATACAGCCCATTCTCCTCTTTTTTGTATGCAGATCCTCCATCGCGAACGGATGTATAATAAGCCATGTCTAAGTGGTTTTCAGTTAGATCTTGAATATTATCTTTATTGTAAATAATGTTGCCTTTATTGTCTTGTACAATAGCTGCATTCTTCATGAATTTTTCTTTATATTCTATTTGCTTTTCTATTTCCATATAATTTCCTCATTAATACTTGTTTATATATAGTATATAAATCGTATTTTTTCTTGTTTTTTTTATGAGATAGGATTAAACCCAGTATTTTAAAAACACAATTATGTTTCCTATTATTTTTTTGTGTACCTTCCTTTTTGGTATAGAGCTAAGTTCAGTTGTTTCAGAGTTGGCTTGATCTTGTTTAAATTGAGAGATTACATCTTCTTTTGCCTGTTCAGACTCTATTTTAATATCAATTTCTAAGTCGTGAAGTAGGCTGCGATGGTTGAGATTGCTAGAGCCAAGTACCACCCAGTCATCTATTATTATAGTTTTAGCATGTAGCATGCTTGGAGAATATTCATATATTTTCACCCCTGAATTCAATAGTTTTTCATAAAGGCTACTGGCAGCCCACTGCATACTTGGGATATCTGATTTTTTGGGAACAATAATGCGTACATCTACCCCGGCTCTTGCAAGCTTCTTTATCTTTTTTAAAAATAGGTTGTTAGGGATAAAGTAAGCATTTGTAATCCATACTCTATTTTTAGCTTTTCCTAATGTTTTTAATAAGTTTCTGTAGAGCATTATTCTTGTTTTGGCAGTGTTATTTAATCTTATTTTATTATTTATGTTATTTACTAGTTTGTCTATTTTTGTTTGCCAAATGTTATGATCCCAGGCCTTATTAAAAGCGACGCTGATATTTTTCAAGTCGCATCCTTTCAAGCGCACTGCAGTGTCGCGCCAATTTTGGCCGCCATTTTTTTTGCTTAAATGGCGCTGATCAATATTAAGGCTTCCTACATAGGCGATCTTATCATCTATTATTATAGATTTTCTGTGGTTTCTAGAGTTTATTTTTAAAATCATATAAAAAATGTGGAGTAAGAATGGCATTTTAGATGATGAGCGCCGCCATTGCCAAATTTCCCATGGAAGAGGGTTAAAAACCTTGGTTTTAATCCCATATTTTTCTAGTTTTCTTATAAGTTTTCCACCCCAAAATGGGGTGCCAGCACCGTCAACTAGTAATCTTATTCTTATTTTTTTTCTTTTTGTTGCAGCAATTAATTCTTTTAGTATTTTTTTTCCTAAATTATCTTTGCTGAATATATATACCTCTATATCAATAGATTTTTTTGCTTTATTTATGTCTTCCAGTAGGCTTTGAAAGTATGTTTCACCACAGTGGAAAATTTTCTCTTGTAATTTATGCTTTTCACTCATTGGTTTTTATCCGGGATACAGTTTTTTTGATATACCCAAGTGCATCGTCAATAGAATCTGTTAAATAAAAGCAATCCAGTTCTTCTTTATAAATAGTTCCATTGGCAACAAATGTGTTATCTAGGTAGTCGATCATGGGCTGCCAGAACTCGGTTCCAATCAAGACAATAGGGAACCCAGGAATTTTTTCTGTTTTTACGAGTGTTGCCATCTCAAAAATTTCATCCATGGTGCCATAGCCACCAGGTAGAGCAATAAATCCTGAAGAGAATTTTGACAGTATAAATTTACGTGCAAAAAAATACTTAAATGTCACGCCTTTGTCAACATATGGGTTATTCCTGCTTTCACAAGGGATAATAATGCTGCAGCCATAGGATTTGCCGCCACCTAATTTGGCGCCTTTGTTCGCAGCCTCCATAATTCCTGGGCCACCACCTGTCATTACAGCTATACCGTTTTTTGCTAATACTTTGCCAAGTTCAATGGCTATATCGTAGTATTTTTGGCCAGGTTTAAATCTAGCTGAGCCATAAACAGTAATTGTAGGCCCAATATTTCTGAACGCTAAGCATCCATGTAAAAATTCTTTTATAAATTTTGCTGCTACTATTATGCCTCTAGACATACTGTTTTTTTTCATAATTGTTAATGTGTTTTTCATCATTCCCTCTGATATCTATACAAATATTAGCTTATTACCTAGCAGTATATTTTAACATGAAACTGTTATTATTGCACTAATATCATTATGATTTGCTAATTATTTTGCAATAAGGACTTTTTCATATATAATTTCAAGGAGTATTTGTTTTATAAGGAGCTTCACTTGAATAGTAATGTAAAAGCCAAGGGTATATATTTCCTGCCAAACTTATTGACAACAATGGGTTTGTTTGCTGGTTTTTTTGCTATAATATCCGCAATTAACGGCAATTTTTCTATATCTGCTTATGCTATTTTTATAGCTATGCTACTAGACGGTCTCGACGGTAGGGTGGCTAGGCTTACAGGTACAGAGTCTGCTTTTGGGGGAGAATTTGATAGTTTAGCCGATATGGTTTCTTTTGGAGTTGGTCCTGCTTTAGTTATGTATAGTTGGAGTTATAGCTTTTATGGCAAGCTAGGTTGGGCTATTAGTTTTTTGTATGTGGCAGCTGTTGCACTTAGGCTCGCTAAATTTAATAGCCAGGAGCAAGACAAAAACTTTTTTAAGGGTCTGCCATCTCCCGCTGGTGCTGCATCTATGATGAGTTTTTTATGGGTTATTGAATATTATGAATTAAATAATCAGTTTTTTAGTGTTTTATCATTGGTTTTTGGTGTGATTGTAGCTTTATTGATGATTAGTAATGTACCATATGCTAGTTTTAAGGCGCAGGATGTAAATAAAAAAATATCATGGTTTTATGCTTTTTTAATAGTTGCAGCGTTTTGTCTAATCGCAGTCGCACCAGCTATTATTGTTTTCTTGTCATTTATGATTTACATTTTGTCTGGAGTTTTTATTGCCTTTAACAAAAAAAGTTTTATTAAGCGCATAAAAAAAGTAACTAACATTATTTGAGAAAGGTTTTGAATTTTGCAGTTGACAATAAAGTAGTTAAATTGATGGTAACCAATGCCTTGCAGGAAGACATAGGTCCAGGTGATGCATCAGCTGTAATGATAGCCGATGATCAAGTTGGAAATGGTCGTTTAATCACCCGTGATGCTATGGTTCTTTGCGGTAGTGCGTGGGTTGATTCTGTTTTTAGTGAGCTATCTTCTGATATTTCTATTTCTTGGAATTTTAATGATGGTGATGTTTTGGTTGAAGGCGATGAAATATTTAGTATAGCAGGCCCTCTAAAGCATATTTTGACTGGTGAGCGTGTAGCGTTAAATTTTATGCAGTTATTATCTGCAACAGCAACTCAAACTTTCGCATTGGTTTCTATAATTCAAGGTTGTAGAGCTAGGTTGCTAGATACTAGAAAAACCATCCCATTATGGAGAGCTGCTCAAAAATATGCTGTAGTTTGTGGTGGTGGTGCTAATCATCGCATGGGGTTATATGATGCTGTTTTGATAAAAGAAAATCATGTTATCGCTTGTGGCTCTATTTCTGCAGCTGTTACAGCAGCAAAAGTAATTCATGGGGGCTCTCTTCCTATTATTGTTGAAGTTGAAGACTTTGCCGAGCTCCAATTAGCATTGGAATTAGACATAGATAGAATAATGCTTGACAATTTCACCCCTAGTCAATGCGCAGAAGCTGTAGAACATACTGTAGGCAGAGTTCCTCTGGAGGTTTCTGGGAATATAAGTATTTCAAATATAAAAGAGTATGCTGTGAGTGGCGTTGATTATATTTCGGTGGGGAGTATGACTAAAAATATAAAAGCAATAGATTTAAGCTTAAGATTATTGAGGTCTTAAGCAATGCGCAAAGTAAAAAGGCTAGATATAAACTGTATCAGTATAAACTCTGTGCTAGCTTTTGTTTCAGGCCTGCCACTGTTGTTGCTAAGTAGTACTTTGCAAACTTGGTATAGTCAAAAGGGGCTTGATTTTTTTACTATAGGTTCATTAAGCTTGCTAGGTCTGCCGTATGCCTTGAAGTTTTTATGGTCGCCATTTTTAGACTCATGCAGCTTGAGCTCTGACTCTCCGCGTAGAATTTGGATATTAATTACCCAGTTTTGTGTTTTTACATCGTTACTTGTTTTGTCATTTTTAGACCCTATTAGTTCCCCTTATTTGATGATTGTTTTTGCATTTATCGCAAGTTTGTGTAGCGCAACTCAAGATATGGCTGTGGATGCCTATAGGCAGGTTATAACCCCTAAACGATTGCGGTCCTTGGTTGTTGGCTTTGCAACTACATTTTATAGACTTGCAATGGTTGTAGCAGGTGGTTTTGCTTTAGTTGTTGCTGATAATTATGGCTGGAGCACTACATATAAATTTATGACACTTATATTAATGATGGGTTTTATGTTTACATGGTCTATGCCAAGGCCACAGGAGTATAACTTTAAAGACACAACCCCTGGCGATATCATTAAAAATTCATTTGCTAATTTACTTGAGATAAAAAACATCAATATAATTTTGGTTGTGATTGTCTTTTATAAACTTGGCGATGCATTTTTGCTTAATTTCTTGCAGCCATTTCTGCTGCAAGGTCTTCATTATAGCCTAACTTATGTTGGTTATTTGGTAAAAGTTTTCGGTTTGCTAGCTACTATTGGTGGCGCATTATTTTCTAGTTTTTTCATGAAAAAATGTGGTTTTTATAACTTGCTATTAGGCCTTGGTCTATTACAGTTAATATCTATGTTGATGTTTGTTGGCGTTACTGTTTATCCTGCTGAATGGTTTGTTATAGTTTCTGTTTTTTTAGAAAGTTTTGCAGCTGGTGCAACTAGTTGCTTGTTGGTAGTATTGTTTATGAGCTTATGTGGGAATGCGCGTTACGCGGCCACCCAAATATCATTTTTAAGTGCATTAAGTGCTTTGCCTCGTATAGCTTTGGGACCGTTTGCAGGTTATCTTATTGGCCAGTTAGGTTGGTTTGAATTCTTTATAGTAGGGGCGCTAGCAGCTGCTCCTGGCATTATTATTTTATATTATTTTAGAAGTTTTTTATGCGATGATGTAACTGTGATTGATAATAATTTAACAGCTACATCATAGCCATAGAACAAATTTTATTTTACAAACCAATTATTCCAGTCAGTCCATTGACTCCATGAATTTTTTTTAGTTTCCTCTTGTGTATTAGTGTTTTGCCAATTTTCTGTGCTTAGCATTGTATCATCAAACAAGTCTGTTTCTAGCTGTCTTAGCTGCATTAGGGTTTTATTAAAATTGTTGCTCATAATTTCATGCTGTTTTTTAACTTCTGCTATTGTTGAATGATATTCATCTACTGCAGTTTCATCTTGGTTGGTTGTTGTTGAGCCAGTTTTTATTTCTGATACTGATTTAAAGGTGCCGTTTGTATTAGTTGTGACTTGTTTTATCCATATATTGTCTTGTTTTAATGCTTTTTTTAGTTCTTCTTGAGTAACCCAGCCAGCTTTATTACTTTTGATATCTACAATTTGTACCCAGTTATTTGGTAGGATAGTTATGCCTGTGCTTGGGTCTATGTTAGCAATTACAGCAGAGCTTTCACTGGGTGCTTGATATACTTTTAGGGTATTACTAGCTTCCGCTGTATTATGATGCAAGTTTTCAGTAGGGCTTGTGTTTGCCATAGCACAAGTTATAAGTATTGCGGGTATTAAGCGTAATTTAGCCATGTGTTTTTCTCCAGTCCTTGATTAAAAAAGCTAATTTTATTTATATTATTATTTGTATGAATAAGCAAGATTTATTTATGCGGTTATTATTTGCATTTCTTTTATTCTGGATATGGTTCTAGGGATTGCGGATATAGTTGCATCCTTTGCAAAAAGGTTATCTATAGAGCAGGATGATTCCATAACTAGTCTTATTTTTTTATGATAGCAGATATCTATAAAGTGGCAGAAATTTATAATTAGATCTTTTTCATTGGCTTTTAAAGGCCTGACTTGGCTTATGAGTATTGCATTATAGCGCTCACATATTATGATAAAGTCGGCATGAGTTCGAGGCGATTTAATTATATTCATATAGTTAAACCAAATGCATTTTGGGTTGTTAGCTAAGGTGGTTATATCTCTATTATTTATATTAATGATTTTATTGCCAGCGTTATTACCATCACTTAAAAATGTAAACATATCAGCCATGAGTTTTGCTGTGGTTTTTGTATTTGGATGAAAATAATTATGATTATGGTCATGATTTAGATTTCTGTAGTCTATATCTGAATCCAGTTCTATTACAGCAAATTCTTTTTCAATTGCCTCCACGGCAGGATTAAATAAGTGCTTGTTTATAACTCCTTTATATGAGTCTTTTGGCGGCGAGTTCGCGGTGGTTATAATGAATATTTTATATTTAACACATGCACTTATTATCTTTTTTAGAATGGTTGCATGGCCTATGTCATTTACCAAGAACTCATCTACAAATAATATGTCTGTTGTTGCAGCTAGCTGCTTAATTACTTTTGTTACAGGGTCTTTTTGGCCTTGAAGTTGGTGGATATCTTTAACTGTTTTAGTTATAAATTCATGGAAATGTAGACGTTGTTTCTTTTTGCTGGTACATAGGTCGTAAAACATGTTTAGCATAGTTGTTTTGCCGCTGCCAACACTTCCCCAAACATATATTCCATGTTTCTTACGCCTGTATTTTTTCAGTATTGAATTAGCATTTAAGTATTTAGTATAGGCGTCTAGTTGTTGCATTAGCTTGTGTTGGGCTGGGTTTTTTTCCCATGCATTATTATTTATGTTTTTTTGGAATAGCTCAGATGGTAGCATGTTATTTCCCGGGTGGTTGTATAAGGG
>Ga0066609_10001762_pt1 | contig 12173 bp, 19 predicted proteins | sample SaaInlV_DNA_150m_FD_60378 | JGI IMG/M metagenome (GOLD analysis project Ga0066609, IMG submission 60378) | Marine microbial communities from expanding oxygen minimum zones in the Saanich Inlet - SI075_LV_DNA_150m | ecosystem: Environmental > Aquatic > Marine > Unclassified | place: British...
GAATGAAATTTCTTTATCGTCGACATTATTAATAACGCCACTTAACTCACCTTGCATTACCATGTCTTGCAATGATTCAGCATCCAGTGGAATACCCATCTTACTAGCAATCGAAATAAACGCTTCTACACTTAACTTAGACGTAGAGTTTTTATCATTGGCACGACCAATTAGGAATTGTCCCAATGAGGCTAATTGCTCTAAGTTAGATTCTTGCAGTACCTCAGACGTTTTCATTTATCTTTTCTCTCTGCCTAAGTCTGAATCCATTGCATCAGGAACAGGAACTGCTTCTGGTTCCATATCCATATCCATTGGAACGTCCATATCCATGTCTGCATCCATATCAACACCTTCTAAGTCGCCCATTGGAGAAGCAACTTCTTCACCTGTAACGATTGCAACTGCCGCATCCATTTGTTCTTTAGTACTAGTAAGTGTATCTGATAACGTGCTTAATGCCGTTGACATTGCATCTTTAAATTGCATTGCTTGGTCTGTGCCTAACTCACCTTTCATAGTGTCTGCTAGTGCAGGAACATCTTTGTACTGCAAGTCAATCATGTCTTCGACCATCTTTTGTACACGGTCAACCATATCTTGTGCCGCTAGTACAACTTGTGCTTGATATACTTCATCTTCTTTAATAACTTGTCTTTTAGATTCTACAATCTTAGTCATTAACTTAATAGAAGTTTCTTTACTTTCAAGCACAGTTAGTAAGTTTTCACTAATTCCTTGCTTTTTTAATTTCTTCCATTCTTTAACGGAGATATCTTCTCCCATTGCGGTTTTCTTTAATGCATTAGCATACTCGCCTGACATTTGGCCTGGTACAATTGGTTTCATAGTTTTTCCTGTGTTTGTGTTATTGCCTCCAAATGACCCAGCATCTGCTTCAGAAAGTTCTTCAACTTTCTTTGTTAATGCCTGTTCGAGCATTAATCCTTGCATATAATGAGAATCATGTTGACTAAAATGAAACTTCGCCGACTGCTTATAATCAGCAATAATTGATTTAGTTTCGTTTAAATATTCTGTTGCTTGTTTTAAAGATATATCCAATTTGATACTTACACCAAATTGTGATTCGAAAATCTTAGCGTACTCTTTTGAACTCTTTGGTTTTGATAGGTGCTGTAAATTCATTTGAAAATCCTTCGCTTTTAATCTGTTTTGAACGTTGTATGTATTTATGTAAGTTTACTTTTAACTGCATCTGATTATTAATGTATTCGGTTAGCCTAGCAAACAGTACACTTTGTTTTGTACTTGGTGTGGATTTTAGTTTAATTATCATTTTCGTATAAGCAATGTCATTAGATATAAATTCAATACCTCTATCTGTCTTGATGATATTCCGTGCAAGTACGATATCATTCCCTTTGTGTGCATTGCACCACGAAATTGCACTAGAAGAATTGAACACCGTATCGATGAATAAATCACCGTCTATTATGTATATTTTGTATTGGTGTTTGTCCTTTATGATTTTGTAATCACCGTATACCAAGAACACATTCCCTTGTTGAATTACTAAACCATCTTCTTGTTCCTCGTCTGTGGATAATTTTTTAAGTTTAGACTTTAATTGTTTATAATTTTTTGGCATACTGTTATTTATTTACAACGAAGTACACATTCGATTTATTACAATCCAAGTACGAGTCATTCACTGTCTCGTTTAAGTTAACCAACATTGGAACATGATTACAGTCATTACACAATGCACCAATTGGATTACCGTCCGATTCTAATGCACCCATTTGTTCTACTGCGAATGTTAGACTCCATACATTATGCTTCCCTTTGAAATTTTTACTGAACTTATGTTTAATCAATGGTTCTTTCTTAAATCCATGAGTTTCAATATCGTGTATTTGTGTTCGCAATGACATAACTTGCAATAACACTTCTAAGTTGCTTTGCTGTTGTCTAGCAAATCTCCACTCAAATTCCCTTAATATAGTTATCCCGTTTTTTGTAGTAAACGGTAAGTTGTCCATTTTGAAACTACGAACTACTCCTGTTTCAGTGATATCAAATAAGGTATATACTGTTATTTCTTGCACAGAGTTTCCACAACCTTGAGTTGTTCTAGTGCTTCTAGTATCGACGGGTGTTCTAGTGCTAACATATCCCAATCATTGTCACGTAAATACAAATGCCAATCTAAATTGTTATCTTTGTATATTTCCCTTCTCGTAGTGATATCTGCACCGAACGTACGTGCATAAACCGTCTTACCACCATCGGGACTCTCGAATATCGTTTTTATGTCTTTAAGATTTTTCATGCCTGTATTTAAGTCATAAAAAAACCCAGGCTAAAAAACCTGGGTTTCGATTTCTAAAAACTAAATCTTAGTTTTCAAAAGTTGCTTCAAGTACTGCATTAGTAATTGATGGTGTACCAGTACCTTGTAAAGCAATCATGTCGCCATTTGCTGTACCTTCGATGCCTGCTACTGTGTAGCCTTCTGTTTGTGCTTCTAAAGCAACTGCTGTCATGTCTGTACCTGTTGCAACTGACATAATGAAAGTTGTAGAGCCAAAACCTTGACTTTTATTGATAGTAGCATTGTTTGTAACGTCTGCCATAATATTCTCCTTGTTGTGTGTAGTAACAACTTATGTTGTTCCTTATACTTATTTATACAAAAATAGAAATAATTAACCTTCACCATTCATGATATCGTAGTATTCTGATGCAAGTGATTCCACTACATACCACGAAATACAGTTTGCAACTGTCGTATCACACTCGGAATCATAACCATCGTACATAGTCGTATATACCTCGTCAGATGTTGAATAATCGATGCAATTAAAACCCAATACCATCGTCATCGCCCCTAATTTTTCATCTTCAAGACCATCTTCTGCTAAATCGTCGAATCGTTCATCCCAAGTATCATTGTATCCAAAATCTAAACCATCGTGCTCTAATAATTCATTGATTTCTTTCTTATTCTTTAGATAGAATTCCTTAGTTTCACTGTAGTTTGTGAACCCACTGAATCCACCAGTCATGCCGTGTTTGTATATGTCGCCCAAAGTATCATATAGGTTCAACCCATCGGGTTCACCTTCATCTCCCCAACCTGCACCAAGTTGGGTAACTACGGCAGTTATTAAATCAGGAGTAAATCTAGACGTGTATCCGAGTTTATCTCGTACCATGTTAGATAGTACACGTTCCTTGTGTTCCCCTCTAATCAACTCGTCTGGATTGGAATGGAATTTATAGATGTTCATTACGTCAATCTATTCCAAATCTTCTGTAGCATTGGGTACATGTCACTGTACCTTACCTTACCCGTGCGCATTTGTAGCATTAACCAACGTAGATTACGTATCTTATCAAATGATGTCATTTCATCATATCTACGTAACTGACGTCTTGCACGTTGATGGTCTGATGTCCAACCTTTAATTGTCCTCATCATCAACAAGAATAACTGATGGTAATCATCTTCATCAACTCTACCACCTGACATATCTCTTAATATACGTTTAATACGTAACTCTGGTATGGTGATATCGTAGCGTGTTATTATTTTATCTGAATATTTCTCTTGATGTAGTAGTAACACAATCGCATTGTACATGTCAGGTTGAGTTGTTCTAAATCCTTTGAATCCTGGTTGACTCATCATACGCCTAGCATATGCCATTGCACTCGCTCTATCCTCGTGCCAAATAAAATTAAGTGCAAAAAACATATTGACTAGCAACAATCCTAACTCATCTGCTTTTGTACCGTCAACAAGATTTAAGTTCTTAAAAACTCTTGCTTCTTTTAATTCACCAAAAAATTCAAATTTACTCATATTCTTTAAACCAATTCTGTGTTTCACTTCTATGAAGAAACTCTAGTGTTCTTGACCCTGTTTGCCCAACACGCATTGGCAAATTTTGTCCTCTCATATTTTCCAATCTCGGTGCACTTTCATATGCGGGTTCGTCGCTTAATCTCACCTGATGGTCAGATTCGTCGACGTCTTTGAACCACTCCCCATTGAATTTAACCCAAACGGTGTCGTCATTCGCAAGAATATATCTAGTAGGCACAATCTGACCAGGTATCAACATATCAGATGGGAGGTAATCACCGTAATCAACTGACTGTTTTTCTTCTGATGGTTTTAATAAACTTAACGTCATTAACTTAGTCATGTATTTCAATGCAATGCCTGTATTTGATTGGTTGGTGCTTACTAAGTCCACTAGTTGCTGTATTGCTTTATCCGATAAACTACTAGGAGTTGTTTCCATCTCTGAATAAATTATTTGTTGTAGCAAATGCTGTAGTGTTGTTTGATTATCGGGATGTTTTAACTGTGATACTTTATTATTCCACTTGACAAGCCATTCCTTCGCTTTGCTTCTTATTCTTGAATCTTGAAACCCACGTGCAACAGCATCGGGGATGTCCATTGCACTAAGTCTTGAACTTAGTGTATCTAAATACAAATCCTCGAGAACAACTTCATTTACTTTCATTTATCTTCGACAGGCTACGTTGAAATTTTCTACCATCCCTAGTCCTAATTGAATTTAGGAATTTGCGGGTTAAGTTATCTGCTTCTTCTTCACTATATGCTTCGGCAACAAGGTCTAATAATCTACCTGCACTCTCAATTAAGTTATCGGCACGGCTACGAATTATATGTGATTTATCTCTTTCGATGTGTAGGTTTTCTAGTTCTTCTAAAATACTACGAGTTCGTTTTTGCATAATGCAATCCGTTAATGTTTAATGTATTTATTTATTTTTGAATGCATTCAACATGGCGTCTAATTGCGATTGTTGATTCTTCGGGGTAATTATTTCCGAATTTACATCAGTTGTAGCATTGCTTGGAAGTATTGGGTTACCTGGTTTAATTTTTTTCAATAGGGTTTTTGATAACGCTGAAGTTCCATCAGGTTCCACCCCATTATCAACAATTTTCAATGTGTTAATATCGAAATCTAATTCAACCCTTTGCCCCACCCCAGAACTAGAACGAGTTTTCATCAACTGTAACTGATATTTACCATTCTCTCGCATAGCATGTGTAGTATATATACCAAATACGTTATCTGCTGTGTTAATCTTCGAAATTCCGCCAGAGATATGCCCATGCGTGAAGTCTTCTTCGTCGACCGCGCTACGATTTAATTGAGAGGCGGTCACCATGATGATTTGTAACTCTTTTGCTAAATTACGTAATTCTTCGGATACGTACTTATCCTTTACGAATAAGTTTTCTGGACTAACCTTTGTTCCAACTGGCATTAACAAATCCAAGTAATCAATACATATACAATCAATTTTGACGTGTTCTTGTACTTCAAGTTCTTTTATGTACGACCTAATATCGTTTACGTTACTTTGGGCTGGTAAATATTTAATTTGCAATTTCCCAGAATTCTTTTCCATCATCTTGAGCGACAACTCAACGTCATCTAACTCTTTAAAAATTCTGCTTGATGCAGTATTAGTCATCATCGAATCCATTCGCATACTTGTTAACCCTTCATTCAACTCCAACGTGATGAATACCCCATTCTTTCCAGTTTGTATCCAATTAACCATTAAATTTTGCATGAATAATGACTTTCCACTACCAGACCCCCCTGCAAATATCTGCAATTCCCCTCGATTAAACCCTCCATATAATTTTTTATCTAAAGTTTTCCACCCAGTACTAATTTGCCCATTTCCATCTTTAATCGCAAGCAATCTTCCCTTGGGGTCTTCGAAATAATTAGTTCCCATGTCCTTTGTTAAACTAATTTGTACTGCATCTTTGATGAGTTTTTCAACAGGGTCAAAATCTCCCTTTTCCAATAAGTCTGCACTTTTTAAAATTGCACGTTCTAGTTCTTGGCTACGAGTAAACCCTTCAAATTCATCGAAAAACCAATCATAATGCCCCTCCTTAAACTCTTCCGGTAAATGGTGAATATCAACTCGCGTTACTGCATTAACCTGCTCAAATGTTGGTAGGGTGGCATGTTCGGCAGAATGCTCCTCTATCATAGTAGCGGCTTCTTGGAGTGAGGGGTCAAAATTCTCAACATTATAGATGTTTTGAACACGTACGAAACTTGACGGGTTTTCCAACATCATTTCTATGAATAACTTTTGTACCTCCTTGTTATATTCTTTCAAACTTCTTCCTCAATTTTAATTTTATTGCCAATTTAGATTTTACTCCATTATTTCTATGGGTGATTATATCCAAAATTGTCGCTATCTTTCCATTCACAAGAACTGCATCATTTACGTCTTTGATATCATTGCCCCATAATGGAGTACTCACACTAAATCCATATTTTACTGCATCATCCACCAATTTCTTTCCTGCTTTATCGTGGTCTGGTACAACAATAACTTCTTTCTCTTGTGCCAATCTCATCAATTGTTTCGCTTGTTTATCGCTGATTTTATTATGCAATACTGCCATTCCATTTATACTTATGGCATCCAAAACACCCTCAACAACAATAACGTATTTCCAATTACTTTTCTGCAAGTCTAAGCCAAATATATATCCTGGTTGCTGTTCATTGAGATATTTTGGCAAATTATTATCCAAAAATCTAGAAGTGTATCCGACTATTACTCCACCATGTGTGTATGGGATAATAATTCTATTCTTATTTCTAAATTTGCCGTTAGGGGTAATCATGAAATTATACTGATTGTACTTTAACCCCCTACCTGCTAAGTAGTCAACGAACCTACAATCGGTACTCCTGATATTTCGAGAACCGTTGGGCAATTGAACCTTATTGAACGTTATATTAGCGCTGATGATTTTGGATTCCTCATTCCTTTCGGAAGCAAGGTCACCCAACCCCCTATGTCTGAGACTTTCTAAACTTAACCAATCAATTTCAACCGTGCTTACCCCTAACCATCCGAGTAACTTCCTTGTATTCACACTAACTGGCTTGCCCAACTGAAACCTTGTTTTAAAATTGCAATTAAAACAATGATATGACCAATCATCAGTATTACTCAGAATCACGCCACCGCGCCCACGCTTGTCTTGGCTCTCGCCATTATGAGTGCAACAAACTGCATTAAAAGAAATCCATCCACTGTTTGTCTGTTTTCTTTTATGGGGGAGAAATGATAATATATCCAACATGATGTATATTATATGGTACGAAGATATATTGTGATATGTGATTTTTACCGAATAACATAAAACGGCAAAAAGGCTCTTGCGTACCCACGAGAGCCAACGTGGTATGAAAGGCTAAAACAAAAACAAAAACTAAAACCCCTTTGTACTAACACAATATCTTTGCACTTAGCGTTGTGCTACAGCGTGCTTCGCTAATGTTGACAACTTAGTTGCCGTGCTACTCTATTCGGAGTGCGTGGAGTAATTACGCCATCTCTTTATATGAATATCTAACTATTTTAGTAAAGAGATATATAACAAGAATAAAGTATCATTCCCATCATGCCCTATTGTGCATCTATGGAGGGCAACCAAGATAGTGAGCGGAAACTCACTAACAATGCAATTTCAAAATAATATACAGTTATTATATAAATTTGTCAACGATTTTTACTATTTTTTTTGAAATTTTTTCATGGCCGATTTCATTTGGGTGTCCATTCTTCTTATAATCATTGCCGACAACTGCCCTAATGTCAAAATCATAAAATGTTTTTATATCCATTGTTCTGTTCGCCAACGCATTAAATTGCACTATTGGAATATTGTGCCTCGCTCCAATACCATCAAACATACGCACCGTGGTTTCATAATTTAACTGATATAGTTCATGGCACGCCGACATGCTTAAATAATATTTATGCAACGCGAACCAACCTTTATCCACATTTGTACCTGCGCCATCGAGCCATTGCGCATGAACGTGAGTGTTCCACTCTGGGTCATCTCTGCCTTTGGCGTGGGTTGGGTCGTACCAACTAACCCTACTTTCATCTGTCAATCCAACAACTAAAATAGAATTTTTTATATAGTCAATGCTATGATTATTAATCCACCACATTAAATTCCATTGCATAGATTGCAAACTAGAGCCCGGAAATGATAAATTTTCTTGTTTTAAATTATAATGTTCCGCTAGTAGTCCCGTATAACAGTATTTTAAACGGTACTCATCATTTTGTGTGTAATGGCTTGGAATTCCTTGTTCTTTTAATTTTGGGGATAATAGTTCATCACCATACGCCCAACTACAACCAAACGAAACAATATTCTTTATACTGATTTTAGTACCCGTCTTTGTGTACTAGGTACTTGGCACGTATGTATGCTTTAACTAAACCAGAACGTACAATGTCATCTACGCCGAACTCATTTGTTTGAAACCAATTAGGCATTGATTTTAATACTTCTACGAATTTACAAACGTCCTTATCCTTGTCTTTAACAAAGTCTGTCTGCATAAAGTCGCCACAAAACAATGCCTTCGATTTCTTACCAAGTCTAGTTAGTACAGAATCTGCTTCATGTGATGTACAGTTTTGGAACTCATCCATAATAATAATACAGTTGTCTAGTGTTATGCCACGTACGTACGACGTAATCATAAAGCGTACAATACCGTGTTTAACTAGAATCTCGTACGCATCGTCTCTTCCAAATAACTCAGAACATACTTTTTTGTACGGTAGTTCATACACTTGCTGTTTCTCGTTAATGTCTCCTGGCAAGAAGCCAATATCTCTCGTTGGAACAGCACTACGTACAATAACAATTTGATTTAAATCTGTGCCACCGTTGATTAACTCTTCAAATGCTTTATACATACTAAGGAACGTTTTACCTGTTCCTGGGTAACCCATTAACAACTGACACTTTCCAGTGTCGTAGTTCTTAAAGAAGTCCCCTTGTGCTTTTGTAATTGGTTCAACCTCTGCTAGTTTCAAATGCAATTTCGAAACAATACTTGCTCCTGTATTTGGCTTTTTATTCTTGCCCATTTATATTCCTATTGATGATATATTATGTAATTATGTTAATGCAGGTAGTATATCCATTACACCTTGTGTTCCTGCTTGTTCATCTACGTAAGCAAACTCTGTCAACGAGTTAAACACACGCTCTATACTGTAATTAGCACGTTGCGTTTCTACAGCAGTTAAATCGTTGCTTGTTAGTGTTATTGTTGCCTTGCCTTTTGCAGGTGTAACAATGGTTAATGCCTTACTCATTAGCACAGCATTCTCACTAATTAGTTTAAATGTTAGAGTAGTGTTTTCTAAATTAATAGGTTTTTGGTCTTGATTAAGGAATTGAAACTCAAGAACTGTGTCCACTCCCTTAACTGCTTTTAGTATTTTTGAGTACACGTAATTAGTCCTCGGTAAATGAACGGTTGAAGTAAGTGTAGAGTCAATGAATGTTCCTATATGGCTCTGATTGTATAAATAAACTTTAGTTGAATACATTTAATTATTTATGGAAAATGAGTTATTTCTTAAAATCTCGGGAAAATACCCATTCTTGTCAATAGTGCAGTATGCAGGTACAGAGCACATTGGTATTATTATGAATCAAGATAAAATTCTCACAACTATGTACAATTTTAATGACATAGAAACAACGGAATTAAAACAGTTATTTTTAGAACTTGGTGAGACTTGGTGGTGGGAATCAAATAGAAGTATCCCGATTAATCTCTATTTAAAGGATGAATGGATGCCATTCTCAAATTGCAAGGTTATATTCAATAATAAGAACCTTACGTTACTAAGTGGACCATGTACCAGCCTTAATGATATCTCACAGAAACGAACTAAACGGAAATCTATTACTCTAATGCGGGATGTTGACTAAGAATATTCATGTGTAGTACCACTAATATAGCATAACTTACTGCGTGTGCCTTTTTGAAATAATAATCATCTCCATCAGGCTTAACCCATATCTCTGTTGATATTTCTTTCCAACTCTTACCAATTAGATGTTTCTTTGCTGGTCTAATTAATGCCAAAAACATTGCCATTCTAGGAATACTATCAGGTTTCATGAGTAATAAATTATTGTGATGATTAGAAAGATGTATTACCTGAGAACTAAATCGTTTATTCATCAAACTATCCCATTGAGGTTCCTCAGATAACAATTTGGTATAATGTGCGGTATCTTTAATATGTTTGTAAACCCCTACATTTAGAAAATCTATCTTAAAATAATCACGCTTCCCCGCCTCTGTATAATTAATACTGGCACATTTATGCACTGGGTCAAATGGAATATCAGTAACATACACCCCACTATTATGGGTCAAAGTCTCAATATTCGATTCTTGCCTAGCAGGAATATGTCTAATTAACCTTAATATTTGATTCCTATCACAAAAATCAATATCTATATCCGCATCCATTACCATTTTACCACCCCGCTTCATTTAACATCTTTTTTATATACTCAGCATCCGTCGGATAATCCTTAAACTTCTTATTCCATGTCTTAGCATTTATAATTTTCCATATAGAAGTAATCTGATTTGGATACAACGTACTTAGGAATTCAACACCACTGCTACAATTATATAATACCCACGGACTTATTCGACCTTTTATTATATAATCATAAATTACATTTACGTTGCCACTTCTCAACATATCGTTGCTGTTAGTATCGTTTTCCTCCGCCCAAGTTATACTTTGTTTTAATGCTCTCATTAATGCATCAATTGGATTTTCAGTTTTCAGTAAAGTACCCAAATGCACGGAATACAAGGAATCAGATGTCCAATAATCAAGTTTTGTATTATTCTTAATTAAAAATTCAATAAATTTATCAACGGCGATTGCTTTGATATCTACACAGTATCTGCCAAATTTAACAAATGCTTTATAATATGGACTTTTAATAAAATCCATCTGTGTTCTTACCTTTGTGCTAGATTGAGTGTAATTATAAAACTTTAAGTACGCATTAAATCCTAACCTATCACCCTTATCATCCTTATCCCTCCATCGACGTTTAGGCTCACATAAATGAACTACCAATGAATTGTGTCGTACAAAGGTTTTATTACAATATTTGCATGTGTTATTTGTCACCACACTCTTTGGTATATTTTTTCAAATCCTTTTTCGTAATCATCGTACCAAGAACATCAATATCTTCTTCTTTGTACAATGGATATATCTCCATTAATCGTTTCTTAATATCATTTTTTACTTTGCTTGATGATTGTTTCTTAGTTCCCAACCATTCGTGGCGATACTCACCAAAGTTGGGGCTTCCAGCCACCAACGTCAACCATTGTAATTTTGGATGTTTGTTGATATCAAATAAGTGCTTGTTAGCATAATTATTCATACTAACAAGGTAATAATGTTGTGCAAGGTTATTCCCACTAACATTAGCACCCCACTTTAACCCAAGAAATGCACTAAATCCCTTGCGTTCGTCATCGGATAAATTATCATAGAAAGTGTATTCCTTTCTATCGACTGCTCCTAGCATTTTGAATATATCCAATTTTGAAGTTTTTGCCATTTACCAAGCCTGACTATAATCAACTATTTGGCAGTTTCTTGATACATCTTTAATGAAGTAAACTACACGTGGCTCTTCACCCTCGTCTATAGGAACCGCTAAGTACTGACCATTCTTGAGTTTTGGATTGTACCATTGTACTTCGTTATATACATCTACAACTTCTACAGGTAAGAAGTTAGCCATATACCCACTTAGACTATTGAACTCAAACGCCTTAAAATCCCTATCATTGATGCTGGTTAGTGCGATTGCTTCTAAATCTCCTGTCTCTTCCTCACCTATTAACAAATGCCAATTCATTGGCATTTTTATAAATTTATTCCCGATTTTTAAAACAATCGCAGGTGATGTAAAACTTTCCAAGAATATTAAAGGAACAAAAAAATAATCGGCGTCTTTGGGATTGCTATTATCAAATATAGCAAATTGCAAGTCATTTATTTTTTCAGGTAATTCGTTTAATTCGTATGCGGTGTTATCAAGTGTATGTATTTTCATGGCGTTGTATGTTATTTATATACAACATATTATATCACCACGATTATAAAATTACATACCCAAATATACCATTACTCCTATTTCGGAGAGGGGAATAATTATACTATTTCCACTCTAATTTCTCTAATGAAAATGGGTATTCTGCATCTTTATAGAATTTCTTTCGCTTAGTTAA